>SWCD01005382.1_pt1 | contig 75587 bp, 92 predicted proteins | sample 4693011 | NCBI WGS metagenome assembly SWCD01 (sample SAMN10267278, study PRJNA491770) | bioreactor metagenome | isolation source: DHS bioreactor inoculated with marine | place: Japan: Omine Ridge, Nankai Trough
GCTGTGCTAAATTTGTTACTACTTCCGGATTATTCGGATACAGTGTACGCGGGGTGATTGTTTCACCTACAAGGCTTGAACCTATTTGAAAACCATTGATATTAAAACTGATTGTATCCCCCGCTGTACAAGTAAACATACCAAACAGATCTGTCACTCCATTTATCCCGGAAGAACATTCATAATTTAATCCTGCTACAGCCGAATCGATAAACTGGCCATTAACCTGAGCAGCAGTTTCTCCTGAAGAACCACCACTAGATCCACATCCTGTTAATAAACCAATTGCTGCAATTGACATCATTCCTAAAACTTTTGTTTTCATATAAACTCCTTTAATTGATAAGAGATTATGAGATATTAATGTGACACTGAATGTCACAGATAAAAATTTATTTAGAAGTATGTTTAAAATGCATATTTAATGAGTAGTATGAGGAGAGATGGCATAAAAACCATCTATCAGTTGGGCTACTTTGAAAACTCTAAGGAGAAAAAATAACGTTGATTTGAATCAATAGACACTTTTCCCTTAAGTTGGGCATGAGAAAGTATATGTATCAGTTTACTGCCGATCGAGTTTTTAACCGATCCTTCTTGAAAGCCCGGACCATTGTCTTCATAGCTAAAGTGAATTAACTTGTTTTCGTTCAGTTGCATATTTATCTGTGCATTCTCCTGGTCTTTGAAAGCATGTTTGATGGAGTTGGTGATAAGCTCATTGATAATAAGTGCCAGAGGCGTCAACTTATCAATAGTCAGTTCAAGCTCTTTGTCGCATTCGTAAGTGAACTTCACATCGGTGTTTAAGCCTTTATAAACATCTGTCAAGGCTTTGAGATACGTGCAGATATTGACTTTCCCGAGATTCAAAGAGCTTTGCAGAGTCTTATGGATCAGGGATATAGAGCCGATGCGATTGATGGCGTCTTCCAGATGGGCTTTGACATTAGTATCCTGGGTGTCGCTGATTTGAAGGGTCAGGATGCTGATGATCTGCTGCAGATTGTTTTGTATCCTGTGTGAAAGTTCCTGAAACAAGAGCTCATTCTGTCTTAAGTTGACCTCTAATTCTTTCTGCTTGTAGGCCAAAGCGAAAGAGAGCCCACTAGCTTCGAGAAGGATGGTGATTTCCAAAAGGTAAGAGGTACTTTCACCCATATCAACTATATCAAAATAGGCCAAGCCTGAAATAGCAAGGACGATAAATAAAGCAGAGAAGCTTATAGAATAAAACCGGGCATAGATACTGTTCTCTTTTATACCAAGATACGCTGAAAACAATAAAAGTCCGACAGCTTCTATAAACACTAAACTTACAGAGGCGATTTCCAGAAAATGGTTGGAAATTGAATATGTCGAGAGAAACACTAGCCCCAGGTTGAGTACGATTAGTTTGTTCATAAAGTTTTCTACCCGAGGATACAGAAGTTTCAAATCAAGAAAGTCCCGACTGAATGCAAGTAGCATTGCTACAGATAAGAAGAAGATACCTACGGGGATACTATGTATATGAAGTTCAAACCAAGGTTTCTCAATAGCTTCGGTATAAAAGAGCATAACGATAAACAAGCTCACATGAAACATAAAATAACTTGCATATGTAGCGCTTTTTAAAGTGAGCATATAACCAAAGTTATATACTATAATCATTGCAAAAGCACCAAAGAACAAAAGATCGGTATATTCATATAACTCAAACCCTCCGGCATATACGTTTTCAAACACCAGAAAAAAAACAAGAAATGATTTCAACATAATATTTCCTTTTAAGAGTACGTCATTATAGCCTTGTACTCATTTGATTAGGCATTATATAAACACAGTGTGACAAAAAAAGTTACATTTAACTAGAATTATGTACAATACTGCATGAAAATAGTCATTATAGAAGATGATGCACTCATCGCATTTCAAATCGAATCCTGTGCACAACAACTTGGACATGATATCTTAGGTTCATTTGACGATGCCATATCTGCACTAGAGTTTATCGCTGGACATAAACCTGATTTTGTCTTTATGGATATTGAACTTAACGGGCCCATGGATGGGATACAGTGTGCTACAATTCTAAAGAACAATCATGGCGTGCCTGCTCTCTTTGTCACCTCTCATGATGAATCGGAGATTATTGAAGAAGTAGCCAACTTGGATCCTCTAAATTTCCTACCCAAGCCTTTTACGGATAAAAACATTGAAGCTTCAGTCGCATTGGCCGGTATCAAACTCAGTAAATCCAAACCGACTCTCAAAACTTCCGAAGTAAGACTTGGGGAGTATAGCTTTAATTTTGACTATAATACTTTGAAGCTGCAAGATAAAATTGTTAAATTAACACCTAAAGAGCTTAAACTTGTCGCACTTCTGTTTAAAAACCTTGGGAATATAGTTAGTAATGAAGAGATCCAAACCTATCTATGGGAAGGTAAATCTATATCTTCTGCAGCTTTTAGAAAGTTAATCAGCCGAACTAATGAAAATCTTAGTGGATTGGATATTGTTTCCAGTAAAGGGGTTGGATACTATTTAAAAGAAAGTTTTATAGATAATTAATAATTTTGTGTTGTTAATCAATTATTACAAAAGTTATCGATTGAAATCACCTTAATATTATGATGATTATAGAAAAAATAAATATACTTTACTAAATGGTAATATATTTACATATAGCTTGATTCTAAACCTCTTATTTCTGGAACAATTAAATCCCACAACATTTCTTTGTTCCACAAAGTGTTCAAAAAGTCAAAAGGAACAATTCCCACAAACTCTTAGGACTTTTGGAACAAATAAATTTATCCACACCATAATACTTTTATCATAACTAGTCTTCCCCATATCATTCAATAACTCCGAAATGTCCTGTATCGTGACTGCTTAGAATATTTTTTAAATATTTAGCTATACACAATTGACAAATATATATTAATTATATATACTTTTAATATAAAATAAATATTTAAAGAGTATAAATGATACTAGCAATTTCTCATCAAAAAGGTGGTGTTGGAAAGTCCACTATAGCTTGGAATTTAGCTGTACTTTTCTCACAAATTATTCCTACTGTAATTATTGACTTAGATACACAACAGTCACTTACACAAACAAATCAGATAAGAGAATCTCAAGGCTTAACACCTCTAGAAGTAAAACATGTAGAAAATGCAGGTGAGTTAGCAATGCACATTGAAAGAGATGTTGCTCAGAGACTAACTATAATTGATTCTGGCGGATTTGACAGTGCATTTAATAGAGTTGCAATTGCTGGATCAGATTTAATTATTACTCCTATCTCAGATAAACCTTTTGATTTAATGGGACTGCAAAAATATGAAGAGATATTAAAATCACTCTCAGAGATTCAAAACGAAACCATTAAAACAAATGTACTCTTTAATAACCTCAATCCTGCGATGAAAAACTTTGGAGACCTTATAGAGTTTGTATGTATGTCAGAGCACTTTGAGCTTATGACTTCCGTCATTCGTCAGCGTGTAGATATAGCCAACTCTATAGGTGTAGGTAAAAGCATAAAAGAGTTCCGTATATTTAGTAAAGCCGATCAAGAGTTTGATGCTTTATTCGAAGAAGTAAAAGAAAAGTTAAATATAGTATAGATACTTAAAGTATATACTTTTAATATATAAAGGATAAAAAATGGCAAAGGCATCATTTTTAAAAAATATAGAACAAGTAAAATCATCAGCAGCGATGAACGAAAACACAAAGAGTGAAAAAAGCTTTACAAAAAAGAAAAAGCTTATCAGTATTCCTGTTGAATGGGAAGACAAAATAAAAGCTTATCATGGAGGGACTGTGAGTGCATATATACTTATAGCTTTGCAAGAGCGTATGCAAAAAGATGGACTCATTTGAACTTGTGATGTATAAATGATAATTCTAGAATATATATAATGAGACTATGACTAAGTAAGTAATCACTATAAATATATCTTCTTAAATGGAACAAGTTTCTCTTCCTTTAGTGTTTAAAAAAATTTATACTGATTTAACATTCTATAATGAGGAGAAAAAAAGAACTGCAAAAAGGGCTAAGAAGTAGCAAAAAATTTTGGCATACCTATCCGCTCTCGATTTTGTCAATTTATAAAGCTACTACAAAATATTATAACTCCATCGTTACGATCAGTCGGTCGTTCCGCCTCTTCGCCTTTTTCATGCTAAGCGTGAGCATACCATCAGCTGTCGGTTGTGGCTGTACAGTTTGTTCCTTGTCCAATATGTCAGAGTTTTGGATTTAGGTCGGTATGAGAAGGTGACTAGAGCATAGTATCATCCACAGCGCCCATCTATGTCTAAGTACTTCTTAAACATATTTATCTGCATGTAGTCGATTCCTCTTTTAGTTTCCCTGTGAGAACCAGCCGCAACTGTATCAATTTTTACTTTTTTTTCAATACTTGAGTACTATTTTGCTTACCTTAACTATGATAGCTTACAAACAGAGTATATACTTCACCAGACGCTTGATAATACGCCTTTCAATTTTTTTTAACAATGAAATGTGTTTGAGTGAGGAACAGGTACCAAGTGCCCTAAGTTGAATTACTCAACGGGAAGCCAAAGAAAGCTTCCTTCACTTTGGGAGTGAAAAAACTTGATATCCCGTTGAATAATTTTAACAGAGTAATTATATAAAAATGACTAAGCTTGTATGCTTTATTAAAATAAGGGATTTGTATGGTACATTTGATAAAACATGATTAAACTTGAGTATGTTTGATTAATGCAGAAGTAAGAAATAAGTAGTTTTAGCTTAAACTGATTGTGATATTTGTATTTAAAATAGAATAGTTTTTTAGCCTTGGTGACTAATGGGTGACTAAAGTAGTTTTTTATGAAACTTAAAGTTATTGATTTAATTCGTTATTTACTATGTTTTGAGAGATTTTTTATTATTGATGGTGCGGACGAAAGGACTTGAACCTTCACACCTTGCGGCACCAGATCCTAAGTCTGGCGTGTCTACCAATTTCACCACATCCGCGTGGAATAAGTTTTTAACGTCACTTCTGACATATGATAACATAAAAAATGCAGTGGTACGCCCTAAAGGATTCGAACCTTTGGCCTATGCCTTAGAAGGGCATTGCTCTATCCAGCTGAGCTAAGGACGCGTCAGTTAAATATGGTACGCCCGATAGGATTCGAACCTATAACCCTCGGAGCCGAAATCCGAAACTCTATCCAGTTGAGCCACGGACGCTACTATATTTGCTATATTATCATTTTATTTTAAGTTATGGGGTGGGATACGGGATTCGAACCCGCGACCCCCGGCACCACAAACCAGTGCTCTAACCAACTGAGCTAATCCCACCATGTTCTTATCTTAAAATAAATATTTGTAAATTAAAATGGTCGGGGTGAAAGGACTCGAACCTTCGGCCCCCTGGTCCCAAACCAGGTACTCTAACCATACTGAGCTACACCCCGACCTACACAATAATCAAACATAATTGCTGACTAATGAGGCGGAATTATAGTCAATTAACAATTAAATGTCAATAGTTTTTTTTAAATTCTTTTATATCTCTATCTTTTTTAGTATAATGCATGCAAAGTAGAGAGGTGAACGACTTATGAAGATAGCTCGGTTTAGCAGGATTGGTTTCATATTGGCGGCGGCGGGAAGCGCTGTAGGACTTGGAAACATCTGGAAGTTTCCTTACATTACAGGTGAATACGGTGGAGGCGCATTTGTGCTCATCTATCTCGTCACTGTTCTACTCATAGGTTTTTCTATTATGATAGCTGAAATGCTTATAGGCTACTTGGGAAGAAAAGATGGTGTTACATCTTTTGAAGAGTTAGCACCTACAAAAAAACACCTATGGAAACTTGGTGGATTTCAAGGTCTTGCCGGACTTTTCATAATGATATTTTACTCCGTTGTTATCGGATGGATTTTTCATTATATAGTAACTTCACTCAGCTATCTTCCAACAACAGTCCATGAGGCAGAGACCACTTTTAGTACTATGTTGCATACTGATATATTTACACAACTTTTTTACCACACCCTTGCGTTTATTTGGATTACCTATGTTCTCACACGTGGGATTAAAGGCGGAATAGAAAAAATGAATATGGTTTTAATGCCTACACTCATAATAATCCTCATAGGAATGTTCGCTTATGCGACTACCTTAGGGGCATTCTCTCAAGCCATAGATTTCATGTTTACGCCGGATTGGTCCAGGCTCACCTCAGAAGCTTTTGTTACAGCAGTAGGGCATGCATTTTTCACACTCTCCCTTGGAATGGGTGCCATCTTAACCTACTCCGCATCTATGGAGAAGAACTCTAACCTTGTAAGAAATGCTTTTTGGGTCGTTTTTTTAGATACATCCATCGCAATTGTTGCGGGCTTAATGCTTTTTACATTTTTATACCAGTACGGTGCTGGTCCTGCAAAAGGTCCAGGGCTTGTTTTCATTTCACTTCCAGCCGCCTTTTATGAGATGGGAGTCTTAGGAAACTTTTTTGCGGTTCTTTTCTTTTTGGCACTTGCCTTTGCTGGGCTTACCTCTTCCGTCTCACTAGTAGAACCGATGGTTCAGTACTTTATAGATAGATTTTCATGGAGTAGACTCAAGGCTTCCATATCTATGGGACTTTTCTTCTACCTCATCGGTATCATTGCTCTACTCTCAAATGTTGATGGGTACAAGGAAGTACTCACGTGGGGTGGTAAAAACTTCTTTGATTGGGTTGACCACGTGACAGCAGCTATCATGCTACCATTTGGTGGTCTTGTTATGGCTCTTTTTGTTGGTTTCTCAATGGAGAAGTCACGTGTAGAAGCCTTGCTAAAACCACAGTTTGGAGGAGCTTTTGAGCTCTGGTACTTCTCCCTTCGTTATCTCACACCAATAGCTATGTTTATGGTAATGCTGTCACTTATGGGGGTCTTATAAATGAATATCAAAAGTGATTGTAAAAGAGTACTTTTAGAAAACAGCATCAACATAGACTCAACTATAGACTTTGATGTCAACGGAGAGGTTCATTCTTTAAGTTTTGAGCAGATTATAGATAGCTATATGCAAGCTTCGACCGAATCCCAACTCGTTTTTTATTCGGCTTTAGAAAAATCACTTTTGGCTGGAGAGATTGGTATTGAAGGTTTTTTTGAAGGGATGGGAAAACTTCTTTTGATGACCCATCTTTCAGAGAAGTTTGAAGGCTAGACGCAAACTCCTCTCTTTGTCATATTAAAACTGAATAAGCCCATCAATTGGACTTGATGCAGTTGCATAAGGTTTTTTCGGAATACGTCCTGCTAAATAACTCATTCTACCAGCTTGAACAGCATGTTTCATTGCTTCAGCCATAACCATAGGATTTTGCGCTTGAGCAATAGCAGTATTTGTTAATACACCCTCAGCACCAAGTTCCATAGCATACGCCGCATCACTTGCACACCCGATTCCAGCATCTACAATGATAGGAAGATTTACCGCATCTTTTACAAAAGCGATATTGTAAGGATTTTGAATTCCAAGACCTGAACCAATAGGAGCGGCAAGAGGCATGATAGCATGAGCACCAGCATCCTCAAGACGTTTTGCCATTATTGGATCATCTGAAGTGTATGCCATAATAGTAAAACCTTCTTTTGAAAGTACTTCACACGCTTTTATAGTCTCTAAAACATCTGGATAAAGAGTTTTTTGTGTATCACCTATAACCTCTAACTTAATAAGGTCAATTCCTGTAGCTTCACGTGTAAGTCTAAAAGTAGTGATTGCTTCCTCAGCAGTGACACAGCCAGCAGAGTTTGGAAGGAACTTTACATTTGTCCCTGCAAAAGTATCACGTAGGTTTTCTTTATCTGGATCAGTGATGTTTAAACGACGTACAGCTACAGTGATAAGTTCACTTCCTGATGCAAGTGTTGCTTCCTTTGTCATCTCAAAAGAGTCATATTTTCCACTTCCGACTATTAAACGTGAGCCAAGTTCATATTTTCCTATTTTTAGTATATTATCCATATTTTGTCTATCCTTATAGTATATCTATTAAAAGTTTTTATAGCATATTTTTGCAAATAAGCCATTCTTATTTCGTGTATTATAATGAAATTATCTTATAGATTCCCTATCTCATTGATTAAATCATCTGGTGTAAGTGAAAAATCATTTCCCTTGTAAGCTGCAGCAAGTTTAACATGTGCCAAGGAGGCGTGTATAGCTGCCTCGAGAGTACTATAGTCTTGTGCTAAGAGTGCGCCTATCAAGCCACTTAAAACGTCTCCACTTCCCCCTTTAGCCAAAGCTGATGTTCCGTATGGGTTTACGAAAAACTCTTCATTCTGTCCAATAATCACATTGGCACCCTTAAGCACTAAAACAACACATGGATAGTTTTTACAAAAGAGTTCAACATACTTAAATCTATCTCGTTGTAACTCCACTACATCAATCTCTGCTAGTTGTGTGTATTTTAAAAGTGCTACAAACTCTTTTGGATGGGGCGTTAAAACAACATTGTCTCTTAAAAGAATTTTATCAAGGAGTTCCATGTGAAATATATCTGCATCAGCGATAAGTGCTAAATCATTGTCCAAAAGTGCCAGTAAATCCTTTAAAGACAACTCTTCTCCCAGACCCATTCCAATCGCTATTGCCGTTGTATTGTGAGGCATGTGGTACGAATGCATAATTGTATGAGGTCTACTTAGATCCTTCGGACCGACTAGAGATACAAGTCCCGCCCCAAAACGCAGAGCCGCTCTTGCACTAAGCGTACTCGCACCAGTTTTTTGACCGCTAATAACAGCTAAGTGACCATAAGTTCCTTTATGCGAGTCTTGTTTATTTCTAAATGGAAGTTTTATATCCTCTGTATCAAGCAAACACCAAGGTGAGTCTCCCTCATAAACACTCCTTGGAAGGCCTAAATCTAAGACGACAATATCACCTACAAAGTCTTTAGCGTTATCTGAAAACATTGACTTCTTCAGTGCTCCCATAGTAAGTGATGTATCTGCGATAAAAATGTTTTCATCACACTCCCCATTTTGCTTGAGTCCTGATGGAACGTCACAAGCGATTTTATAAGCCTGCACATTGTTCATAGCTTGTAAAACCGCTTTGTGTTCATAATCCAAATCACCTCTAAAACCAGTTCCAAAAATAGCATCTACGAGAACATCACAATCGTTGAGTTCTATAGTCTTTTTCACACCTATAGCATGCGCTCTTTTTTGTTGGAGCAGTGCCATATCTGACTTTAAATCTTTTACACAAAAAATATGAATATCGTAGTCATAGACAAGTAAACGTGAGAGAGCAATACCATCTGCTCCGTTGTTTCCACTTCCACAAACAACTATTATTTTTGAGCCTTTAGCAAAACGTGAACGAATATAGTCTGCCATGCCATCAGCAGCATGTTCCATCAATAGGTCTTCACTCAATCCAAACTGCTCATAACAGCGTTTATCTAAAGACCCAACTTCATCAAAGAGTTTTTGCATCCCAAATTCCTCATAGAATTTCTTTTTAAATAGAAGTATTATAACTCAAATTCCGCCTTACAAGCTTATGCTATTCTGTAGTAATATTTTAATAGAAAGTATATAGGGATAATTTTTTCAAGTTTAGACTATAATTTCACATAAGGATTACAATGGCAGGAAATGCGACGATATACAAGGCTAACCTCAACATAGCCAATATGGACACTCACTACTACAACGAACATTCTCTCACACTTGCACAGCATCCATCAGAAAGTGATTTGCGTTTAATGGTGCGTTTAGTTGCATTTGTTCTCAATGCTGATGAAGATTTGGTCTTTACAAAAGGGATTTCTCAAGATGATGAGCCTGATTTGTGGAAGAAGAACATGAGCGGAGAGATAGAACTCTCAATCATTCTCGGCCAACCTGATGAAAAACGAATAAAAAAAGCATGCGGAGTCTCAAAAGAGGTTATAATCTATACTTATCAAGAAGGTATGGCTGAGTCATGGCTCAAACAAAATGAAAAAATCCTCAAGCGTTTTAGAAACCTCAAAGTTATAGCTCTGAGTTTTGACAAGGATATCGAGCTTCTTTGTAAGCGTACCATGAACTTGCAGTGCAATACAACGGATGGAGAACTTACACTTATTCATGATAACCACTCCATTATAGTTTTAGAAAAAATCAGCAAAAGTTAAGTATATATGATTTATAGTTCAAATAAGAGGACATTATGTATAACTTTTTAACTTCTAATTTTAACACTACAGACAGCCAGAAAATTCGACAGCTTATTCTTTTAAACTTACTTGCTCTAGCAGCTGCAATAAGTTCTATTTTTTTTGCATACTTTAATTTTTATATTACAGGTACTACACATATAGCTTTTATGAATATTTTAGCTGTTATGTTATCCATACTCGTGTTTTTAGACTTGCGTTTCAACAAGAACTTCGAAAGGGCTTCTAAAATAGCCATTTTAGGTGTCACAAGCTTTTTTCTGCTCTTTGTTTATTATAATAAAAATGATAGTTACGGACTCTTTTGGGTTCCATTGGTACCTATATTTATCATTGGTCTTATTGGAACAAAAAAGAGCGCACCCTACTTAGTTCCCTACTTCTTTATTATCTTTTCGCTTGCTTATACAGGAATAGGTGAGTGGCACAATGGACAATGGGATTTCATTGGTTTTATTCGTTTTGTCTTCTCGTCTTTACTGATGACACTCAGTGTCATAATGATGGACTTGGCCCTAATGCAATCATATAAAAACCTAGAAAGACTCTCCTCGGTTGATGCACTGACAGAGATATATAACAGACGAACTATTCAAGAAAAAGTAGCTATAGAGATGCAAAGAGCAAAACGCTATGAAAAAGATTTAGCCATTATCCTGTTTGATATTGATAACTTTAAAAAAATAAACGATACCAAAGGACATAATGCAGGTGATCGAGTACTTCAAAAACTGAGTAGAGAAATCAAGAACTCTCTACGAAGTTCAGACTCTTTTGGTCGATGGGGAGGAGAGGAGTTCTTGCTCACACTTCCAGAGGTTAATAAAGAAGATGCACTCAAAATTGCAGAAAAAATACGACTTCTTATCGTCGGTATACCGTGTCAAATGAGTAATACCCTTAGTTGTAGTTTTGGGCTTACTCTCTTTGAAAAAGAGAGAGACTCAACTGATTCCCTCATAGAGCGAGTGGACAATGCCATGTACAATGCAAAAGAAATGGGTAAAAACCGTGTAGAACTTCTATAGATATTCTATTTGAAGTCTAAAACGATATAATGTCAATATGAATTACAAAACAATTGCACAAGAGACTTTACAGATAGAAGCGCAAACACTTCTTCATGCAGCATCACTCATAGACGATGTCTTTGACAGAGCTGTGGAAGTTATCTTAAATTGCAAAGGCAAGCTTGTTGTTACAGGCGTGGGTAAGAGTGGACTTATAGGAGCTAAGATGGCTGCTACATTTGCATCTACCGGAACCCCAAGCTTTTTTCTTCATCCAACAGAGGCACTTCACGGTGACTTAGGGATGATAGATAAAAATGATGTCGTGATAGGGATAAGTTATAGCGGAGAGAGTGAAGAGCTTAGCTCCATACTTCCTCATATAAAACGCTTTGGCGCGCCGCTTATTGGAATGACAAAAAATAAAAACTCTACTCTTGGTTCCCATAGTGACATGATTATAGAGCTCAATGTACAAAAAGAAGCCTGTCCAATAGATACGGCTCCTACAAGTTCAACAACTCTCACCTTGGCTCTTGGTGATGCTCTTGCAGTTTGCTTGATGAAAGCAAGAAACTTTCAAAAAAGCGACTTTGCCTCTTTTCACCCAGGTGGTGCTTTGGGTAAAAAACTTTTTGTAAAAGTCTCAAATCTTATGCAAACAAAAAACCTACCTTTGATAAAAAAAGAGGCAAAACTCAAAGATGCTATTTTAAGTATATCTGAGGGACGTTTAGGTACTGCGCTCATAGTCGATGACGAGAACAGACTTCTTGCACTTTTAAGTGATGGAGATGTTCGTCGAGCACTTTTGAGTAAAGAGTTTTCACTTGAAGATGAAGTTTTTAAGTATGCCACACACAATCCTATGAGTATAGAGAATGCAGATATGCTTGCAAGTGATGCACTTGTTTTGATAGAAGAAAAAAAGATACAACTTTTAGTTGTCACAGACAAAGATAAAAAAATTGAGGGTGTCTTACATATTCATACACTCATCGAAAAAGGAATATCATAAAACTATGATGAGATTAAACAAATTTATAGCACACTACTCTACTTACTCGCGTCGCGAAGCTGACAAGGTTATTCAAGACGGGTATGTAAGAGTCAATGGCGAGATCCAAGAGAATCCGGCTACACAAGTTGATGAAAAAAATGATGTCATTTATGTCAGTGGAAAACAGGTAAGTCGTCAAGAAAAATATACGGTCATTGTTTATAACAAACCAAAAGGTGAACTTGTAACAAAAAATGATCCTAAAGGCCGAAGAACTATCTATGATACACTTGACAAACAGTATAGACACTTCATCCCTGTTGGACGTCTTGACTTTGCAAGTGAGGGTCTTCTTCTTTTAACAGATGCTTCTCACGTGGCAACAGCTCTTATGGAGTCTGACTTAGAGAGAATCTACAAGATAAAAATCAAAGGTGAAGTCACATCAGAGATGGAGCAAGCAATGCTCAAGGGCATGTTTATTGAAGATGCTACGGCTGGTGGACACTCCCACTCAAAAATCACTTCTATGGAGTTTAAGCCCTTTCTAGGATACAAAATCCAAAAAAATGCACATAATTACTCTGTACTTAAAGTGGCAATATCTGAAGGAAAAAACCGTGAATTACGTAGATTTTTTGCACACTTTGATGCAGAAATCGCAGACCTTAAACGCCTTAGTTTCGCAGAGATAGAGCTTAATAACCTTCCAACTGGAAAAACACGATTTTTAACTCGTAGTGAGTACTCGGCTCTTTTTACTTTTTTAAAATCAGAAGAGAAACTTGCACGTGAGATGGCTGGAAACCAGAAAAAGAAAAAATAAGTATGAGGTAAATGAGTGTCTGATTTTACACAACTGCTTCGACCGAAGAACTTTGACGAGTTAATCGGACAAGAACATCTTAGCTCCCCTACCGCTCCTCTACGTGTTTTATGTGAAAAGCTTGCCTTAGGGCACAGTTTTTTTTATGGACCAGCAGGTACAGGCAAAACTTCTCTTGCTAGAATAATAGCCTCAACTATGGACCTGCCTTTTTACGAGTTCAACGCCACTTCTTTAAAGATAGATCAACTTCGTAAAATTTTCGAGCAGTATAAAAATGCTCTGCAAAAACCACTCATTTTCATAGATGAAGTACATCGTTTGGCAAAAAACCAACAGGAAGTTCTACTTCCAGTGATGGAAAACAACACTGTTTTAGTGATAGGCGCTTCAACCGAAAACCCATTTTTCTCACTCACTTCTGCTATCCGCTCACGTTCTATGCTTTTCGAGCTCAAACATATATCAAACACTGCCTTACATAAGCTGTTGAGTCGTGCTATAGAGCAAAAATCACTTACTCTTGATGATGGGACACAAGAGTATTTAGTCGCAAGTTCAGGTGGGGATGCAAGAGCAATGCTCAAACTTTTAGAGTTTGCTTCAAACATACACACCACTATCACTCTAGAGATATTAAAATCTCTTCGCCCACACGCTCTTGCAGCAGGAAGTAGTGAAGCTGGTGTTCATTATGACTTGGCTTCTGCTCTTATTAAGTCTATTCGTGGAAGTGATTCCGATGCTGCTATTTATTATCTAGCTCGTTTAATTGAAGGTGGAGAGAGTGCTGACTTTATCGCTCGACGTTTAGTCATTCTTGCAAGTGAAGATGTCGGAAATGCCAATCCTCAAGCACTGACCCTCACAACTTCTTGTCTCACATCTGTAAGTAAAATAGGCTACCCTGAAGCAAGAATCATCCTAGCACAAGCTGTCATCTATCTTTGTGCTTCTCCAAAGTCAAACTCTGCTTATCTAGCCATAAACTCTGCACTTGATTCTGTTCAAAGAGGAAATATCTTAGAGATTCCATCCCATCTACAACAAAATGATGGCAAAGCTTATCTATACCCTCACGACTTTGGTGGTTATGTAAAACAACAGTACCTCAGTAAACCGATGAAATTTGTCGAACTCAAAAGTATAGGCTATGAGAAAAAAATGAAAGATTGGATTCAAAGCACTCAACAATAAAGTTATTTATGCTATTATTTAAAATTACAACTTCTACAGGAGCATAAATGACTATATCCATTTCTAACAATACAGTATCTATCATGGGACATATTAAATCTCTTACAGATTACCAAACAATAAAGTCACAAATAGATGCACTTGCAAGTAAAAACTTAAAAATAATCATAGAGATTCCAGAGTCTATATCTATCACATCTTCAGTTATTGGATACTTTAATAAACTTGTTCTTAAAGATAAAAGAGATATCACTATGCGTATAGGAAGTGACCAGCTTATGGAGTTACTTGAGGACCTCAATCTTAAAGACCTTTTTAAAGCTTCTAAAATATAAAGTGTATGAGTTAGAGTGCCAAAATATAAAAAGCCATTTAAATTTCTAAGTCATAAGACAGCAGAGTCTCTTGACTTTCAAAGAAAAAACACCTCTCAAGATTTTATCAACAATCGATTTCAAGAGCTTCAAGACAAAGAGAACTATAACTCCTATCAAGAAGATTTAGCATTTGCAAAAGAGCTCAATATTCTCCGTAATGACTTCTACTATCAGATGCTTGAAGGAGATACTATATCTCTAATTGACTTTCTCTATAATCCCCTTGATGTTGTAAGTGGCGATGCTTATACTGCTAGACGTATTGACGAGCATAGAGTTTTTTACCTTATTGTTGACGGGATGGGTAAAGGACTCTCTGCCTCTTTGAGTGCTATGATTATGACTTCTTTTGTTAATCACCTCATTGATAGAATGATTGAGCATGAAAGCTTTAGTATAGATATTCTTGTTAAAGAGTCTATGGATTACATAAAACCTGTTCTTTTAGAAGAAGAGGCACTTGCTATTGACTACATACTCTTTGATGAGTACTACAACAAACTTCATTATGCTAAATTTGCAATGCCTGTATTTTTACTCCAAGATAAAAATAATAATATCATTAAAATTAAATCCAATAATCCCCCTATGAGTAAGTGGCAAAGTAATTTCCTTATTGACGAATATCCAATTAAAAATGTAAGTAAATTTCTCTTTTATAGTGATGGACTTGTAGAAAATAGTGTTTTGTCAGGAAAAGAGACTTATGCGCAACATCTAGAAAATGATTTTCGAGACTCTTTCACACGAGAAGAACTTAAAGAAAAAATATTTGAAAAGCTTAGCGATCAAGAAGATGATATTACACTTATATTTATAAATAAACTCGACTTTTCAAACCTACTTGTAAGTCAAGAGAGCTTTAACAGTTCACTTGAAGCATTAGAGAGTGCCAACGAGTGGTATAGCGAGCAGTGGAGTCATTTCTCAGAGAATCAAAAAAACGCATATAGTGCAAACTTGGTTTTTACAGAGCTCCTTATGAATGCTTATGAGCATGGTAACCTTGGAATAGACTCTTTTAAAAAACATCAGATGCTTGAAGAAGACACTTATTTTGAGACTCTTTTAGAAGAAGAAAAAAAATGCAACAAAAAAATTCATGTATATATCTATAAGATTCAAAACCTAACTTCTACTTACATCATAACCCATATAAAAGATGAGGGTGAAGGCTTTGACACTCAAATACTGAGTGAAATTTTTAGAAACTCTCAAAACTTTAATGGACGTGGCGTTTTTGTCTCTCGTAAAAACTCTATGGGCATCTACTACAATACTATAGGTAATTCCGTTTTATACCTCAGTAAAATTTAGAGTTTAGTATCTCTCTCATTCACATTTAGCTATACTTTTAAAAACTAGAGTAGGACAAAAAATGGCAAAAAAAGCACTAAAAGAACAAGAAGCACTCGATTATCATGAGTTCCCTCAGCCAGGAAAAATTTCCGTAGAGGTTACAAAACCAGTAACGACTCAAAAAGACCTGAGTTTGGCATATACTCCGGGTGTAGCCGTTCCTTGTTTAGAAATAGAGAAAAACCCTGACGACGCGTACCGTTATACAGCCAAAAGCAATCTTGTTGCTGTTATCTCAAATGGAACAGCCGTTTTGGGACTTGGCAACATCGGAGCACTCGCTTCAAAGCCCGTTATGGAAGGGAAAGGTGTCTTATTTAAAAACTTCTCAGGTCTTGATAGCTTTGACATTGAAGTAGATACAGAGAGCGTAGACAGATTCTGTTCCGTAGTCTCTGCAATTGCTCCCACTTTTGGAGGTATCAATCTTGAGGATATCAAAGCACCTGAGTGTTTTGAAATAGAGAAACGTCTTGTTGAAGAACTCGATATCCCTGTAATGCATGATGATCAACATGGAACTGCCGTCATCTCAACTGCCGCGATTATCAATGCCTGCGAACTTACCAACAAGAAGATTGAAGAGATTAAAATCGTTGTCGTCGGTGCTGGAGCAGCTGCTATCTCATGTGCGAGACTTTATCGTCACATGGGTGTGGAAAATATACTTATGCTTGATTCTAAAGGTCTTGTCCACAAAGGAAGAAGTGACTTAAATGCTTACAAACATGAATTTGCTTGTGACTCTTATATAGAAAGAGAAAAAATTTTTAAAGGTGCAGATGTAGTCGTAGGTCTTTCAAGACCTGGCACTTTTTCACTTGAGGACATCAAACTCATGGGAGAGTCTCCTATCATCTTTACACTCGCTAATCCAACCCCTGAGATAATGCCAGAAGATACAAAAAAAGAACGGCCTGATGCTATCATAGCAACAGGGAGAAGCGACTTTGCAAATCAAGTGAATAATGTTCTCGGATTCCCATTTATCTTTAGAGGGGCTATGGATGTTCGTGCCAAAAAGATAAATATAGAAATGAAAATAGCAGCGGCCAAAGCACTTGCTGAGCTAGCAAAAAAAGAGGTTCCAGAGTATCTAACAGAAATTTACGGAAGAAAAATGAGCTTTGGCGAAGAGTATATCATACCGACTCCTTTTGACAAACGTCTTGTCGTGGAAGTCTCTTCTGCAGTCGCTCTTGCTGCCATCGAAAGTGGAAGTTCAAGTATGAAAGATTTCGATCTCAAAGCCTACAAAAAAGAGCTTGCTAAGAGAGTCAAGTAACTCTCCTAGCCTCTTTATAAAACCTCTCAAGTCCTCGTTTTGACCTGCCATCTAATCTATAAGAGATAAGTTTAAGATACTCCAAAACATCACTCTCTTTTATTCCCGTTCTCTTACTTGCTTTTTTAAGTAGATACTGCGGTATTTTCACCTCACGTTTTAAAAACTCTTTTTCTATCTTTTTATAAACTTTTTTTTCTTTGTGGTAACATAAAAGAGCAAAGACAAAAGGAAGGTGATGTCGCTTATTCCACTCTTTAGCAAGATCTATATAGTCATTATTTGCAAGAGAATAGCGAAGTGCTTTATCACCAATAAGGACTTCGCCTTCAAGGGAGAGTATCTTTGCTAAAACATTCGAAGAGGCAGACTCAACATCCTCTTTGTCTTTTTTGGTGGGAATAATTAAGACACTTTTAACATCTCTTTTTGCGATAATACCAAGATTCACGTGAGCACTACGACGCGCACTTATACTTGATATAAATGCGGCGTCAACTTTTCTGTGATGGAATGCACTATTTATGACAGCAGGCACGCCACCTTTATACTCCATACTCATTTTAGCACTTGAGCCTTTCAGAAAACGTTTCATAAAAATGTGAAAAGGCAATAAGTTGAGATACTCTATTTTTCCAAAAATCATAATGCAATTATACATCGCTTAACTTATCTTAGATATAATCTTTTTACTAAATTTACAAGGGTGAGAGATGATTACAGTTGAGTTTTTGGGACCAATAGAAAAACCAAACTTAGAGTTGGAAATAAGCGACTTGAATGAACTTGCAAAGATTTTACAAGATGACGAAGAGATGAGCGAGTGGTTACAAAACTGTGCAGTTGCTGTTAATAACGACCTTGTTTCTTCACTTGATGCACCATTAAAGAATGGAGACAAAGTCTCACTCTTACCTCCAGTTTGTGGTGGTTAAGTCGTGCTGAGTCTATATAATGGTCCACTTAATGTACCTCAAATATTACAAGATTGGTACGAAGAAGAAGCAAAAAGCAACTACGGAGCCTACATCCCTTTTATAGGAACAGTAAGAAGCGAAGATGATATTGATGGTCTTAGTTTTGACATCTATGAGCCAATTCTTGAAAACTGGTTTAGTGCTTGGCAGACAAAAGCAAATGAGAGAGGTGCAATAGTAAAAATGGCACATAGCCGTGGTGATGTGATGCTACATGAGTCTTCATACATAGCTGCAGTTTTTTCACCAAAACGCCGTGTCGCTCTTGAACTGATAGATGAGTTCGTTGAAGACTTCAAAGCGAGTGCTCCTATTTGGAAATATGACCTCAAAGAGGGAAAACGTATCTACGCCCTTGAGCGATCAACTGCAATACAGGGGAGTGGCCTACTCTCAAAAGGAGTTAAATAGTGAACTTATTATCATATGAAGCAAGCCAAAATATGCTAGATTTACTACGAGTAAACGCAAATAGATTTGAGAGAGTTCCCTTAAGTGATTCTCTTGGTCGTGTTTTAGCAGAAGATATTGTTGCCGAGTATAACGACCCTCAGTTCCCAACAGCATCCATGGATGGATATGCACTCAAACACGAAGACTTAGAGCTTGGTGTTTTAAGCGTTTTAGGAGACAACCCTGCTGGACATGATGAGCAGAGAACACTGAAAACGGGAGAGTGTATAAAAACTTTTACCGGTTCAATGATGCCTCACGGTGCGGACACACTTATACAGATAGAAAATGTCACATACGAAGATGGAAAAGTCACGATAAATGAAAGTGTCACCAAAGGCTCTTCTGTTCGTCCAATCGGTGAAGGATATAAATCTGGTGACATCCTTATAACAAAAGGAACCAAAATTGGCTTTGCAGAGATTGGTGTAATGGCAGGACTCAATCAAGTAATGGTCAAAGTTGTCATTCGTCCACGTGTTGGTGTCATAGCAACCGGAAGTGAAATCCTAGATCTTGGAGAAAACTCTGATAATCCGGCACAGATACGAAGTTCAAACAACTATACCCTTGCCGCTCTTTTTGAACAAGCCGGGGCAGAAGTCATCCAACTTGGAACGGCACCTGATGATAAAAATGCAATAATGCAAACATTTCAAACTGCCTTAGAGTCTGTAGACATACTTGTGAGTACAGGTGGTGTAAGTGTGGGTGATTACGACTTTGTAAAAGATATTGTGCCACGCTTAGGTGCTTCTGTTGTCTTTAAAGGTGTTGCTATCAAACCAGGTCGTCATATCATGGTAGCACAAATGGAATCTAAGTTTATCTTAGCACTTCCTGGTTTTGCATACTCTTCAACTGTCACTGGAATTTTGTATGCCCTGCCACTTATCTCTAAAATGCTAGGAAAGAAAGAACCTTTTAAAATTGTCGCAGCGAAACTCCAAGGGGACTTCAAAAAACGTAGCCCTTTTAGTGAGTTTACAGCTTGTAATGTTACTGTGGAAGATGGTGAATACTTTGTAAACTTTGAAGGGAAAAAAGTCGGTAGTTCGGCAATTTTAACAAATATGCTGGGTGGCAGTGCACTGATGATAGCAGGAGAAGATGACAAGTTCTTAGACGCTGGTACATATGTCAATGTTCTTCTACTGGATAACTTTTAGTGAAAGCTCTCTCACTCAAGGCTACAACTAAGGATGTAGAAGAGCTAGAACTTACTATGGAAGTAAACACCATCTATACTTTTTTTAGTTCTATACTCATAGATGAACTTTCAGCACTGCATAAACATGTCATATATACCGATGCTAATGCTCTGAGTGAAGGGAAAAGTGCCTACTTTATAGGGGAGCAACTTCTTTTAGGGGATGCTCTTATAGTAGGGAAAGAGGGCTTTAACGATATAGATGCAAGTATACAGATAGAAGAACTTACATCTCTTATAAAGAATGATGTAAATGCCTTTTATACACAAGCACTCTCACTCTTACAATCTACAAATATCAATCTCTACCGTACTTTTTTGGCGACAAAACAAGATGAAGAAATCCCTTTAAATACTGAATGGGTTCTCTACACTTTTAACATTGCTGACACAAGAACGCAAGAGTATTTCTTAAATGAGCTTCAAAAGGCTCTCCAAGCAGAGGAAGATGTAGAAGAGTTCATGCAGAAAATGGCAGGTCTTGCTTTAAATGCAGGAGCTTAAAGCTTTAAAAAAGTGTCCCTTGTAAAGCTTTTAATTTAAAGCTTCTTCTATGGATTGGACAATACCCATGTTTTTGAATCATCTCAACATGCAGTTTTGTTCCATAGCCTTTATGTTTTTCAAACGCATACTCAGGGTAGAGTTCAGCATCTCGGATAATATTTCTATCATGCATGACTTTTGCAAGTATAGATGCCGCGCTCACCTCCGCCACTTTCCCATCGGCTTTTACCATCGTCTCTAAGCCTTCTACTCCAAAAGTCGTATTTCCATCAAAGAGATATATGTCTGCACAAAGTGTAGACTTTATCTCTTGTAGGGCTCGTGTCATACACTTTGAAATACCCACTTCATCTACCTCTTTTGGAGATATAACAACTACATGGTTTATGGTACCACTCACTATCTCTTCAAAAAGTTCGTACCTGCGCTTTTCACTAATCTTTTTAGAATCATTAAGACCATCTATCTTTGTATCTGCATAAAAAATACACCCGGCTACTACTAAGTCCCCCGCTATTGGTCCACGACCTGCTTCATCAATTCCACATAAACTCATCTAATCTCCTAAGGCCCATATATCAAACGGGAGTATATCGACTTTTGAAAGTGGATGAGAGATACTTCCCTCTTTGTTCATGGTAACAGCTGTCACTTTTGTGATGGAGTGTGTAAAAATAAATGCCTCAATACTCTCTAATTTTTTAAAGAGCTGCCTCTCATCCACAAAAGGTTTACACAAAATAATCTCATGAGACTTTGGAAGATAAAAGTCTATCTCCTCATCATAAAAGCACTCCTCTTTGGACTTTAAAAGTTCTAAAAAAACCATGTTTTCAAAAAGCCATCCAAAGTTCTTTTCAATACTCAAAGCAGCTTTTAAAGAGGTGTCGCACAGGTATATCTTTTTAATCGCCTTTGCGTGGTTAAACTTTTCCAACTGATGTATATACTTCATCTGTAAAAGCGATTCAAAAGATCTATAAAGTTTGTCTTTGGAAACTTTTCTACTCTGTTTTAGTCTTTCATATATGGTAAATGCAGAAAGTTTTTGAGAATTCATTTTTGCGCATAAGCGGAGGATGTCAAACTCCATATCATCAAGAGTGTACTGCAAAAATTCTTGGATATAAATATTTTTCTCATCAGAGGATATTTTGTGCATGAAAGGAAAGCCACCAAGTTGAAAAAAATGATTAAGGGCACTTGAGTCATACTTGTGTTCGTACGCCAAAAACTCTTCATAGTCAAGTGGATACAGTTCAAGTAACTCTAAATACGCAAGATCCAAGTTCTTTTGTGAACTTATGATAAGTTGTGAAACATTTGGTACCTTTATCTCCTCTTTGTAGTTGTCAAGAACTAAGGTATCTATCTTATTTCTATTGCAAAAAGAGGCTAGGTTTGTATTTAAAGAGTCTATATCAATACGTACATCACGACAGTCAATGTAAAGATAACTATTTTTTTTAAGACTTAAGAGGTAGTGTTTGATGAGTTTTGTTTTTCCACTTTTGGAGATACCTACTATTTGATACGAAGCTGAGTCGATATGTACCTTTCTATCTACAAACTTCTCTATATGTAAATCTGTTTTATAGAACTCTTCAAGTAAGATTTCCATCTATTTAAGAGGCTTTAAGATAGCCTAGCTCTTTTTTGTCTACTACGATATCAAGGACTCTATAAAGTGCTTCACGTTTTGAAGAGACATACTCTTTTATGATGTTTGTTGGTTTGAGGTTTTGTTTGAGTCCATACTCTTTTTGTACAAGATACTCACCAAAGAGGGTCTGGTAAACATTTATCTTATAGTAGTACAGTCGTTCGTTAGAGTTTTTAAATAAAGTCATTCTATTCTCACTAATTATGTTACTTCACAATTAGCAAGAATCATTCCTTATTAAAAGGACTAGCTCATTTTAATGAGAAAAGTGTCACCAGCTTCTTCAAGTGTAAACTTGTGCTTTGAGCAGAAATTTTCATTCATAATTTCTACCATCTCTATACTTTTTTCTAAAGCTTCATCTTTTGACTCTACCTCTGTGTTATTTTCTAGAGTACTTCTTCTAAAACATCCACACTCTCTATCAACTACTATTTTATACATATTATATTCCTTGTTTAATATTTGAGGAATAATACACTTTTCATCTTGCATATCTCTTAACGATAAATCAATCTAAATTGATTTAAGAATTTGCTATACTTGCATTATGAAAAACGATATACAAAAGAAAAAAGTGCTTATTTTAGCAACGGACGACAGTTCCCTCTCTATAATTGCGCAAGCAGTCCTTAATAAATACCTTAGAGGAGTTGAAGCTTACAGTGCAGGGATAAAACCAACTAAAAAAATTGACGATAATACAAAACGCCTACTCAAAGAGGATGGCTCATGGAAAGATGATTATCATTCCAAAACACTTGATGCAGTCAAAGATATCAATTTTGACTTAGTTATCACTCTCTCTGATTTAGCTATGAAAAAATGTCCCGACTTTGAAGAGACTACAGACATCATTCAAATTGAGTACGATGAACTTGATGGTAAAAACTACTCCGAGTATAGAAAAAGTCTCAAACTTATGCAGATGGAAATCACCCCAATAGTCAGAATGCATTTTGAAGTGTAAAGATTTAACTCTTTATCATGACAAAAAAGCTATAATGTCGAAATAATAAAGATATGTGAAATATCTTTCAACTCAAATATAACGGAACTACTTATGATACAAAGCCCACACCTTGAACTAGGCCGAATCAACACACTACTTATAGACAGACTCACAACTCCCGGTGCATATTTGATGGCAGAAGATGGAAATGATGTTCTCCTTCCTGGACAGTACCTCACACAAGAGATGAAAGAGGGAACTCTTCTTGATGTCTTTTTATATACTGACTCTGAAGATAGACTTGTAGCAACTACACTGATACCAAAAGCAATGCTTGATGAATTTGCGCTTTTTGAAGTTGTAGACACTGCTCCTTTTGGTGCATTTATGGACTGGGGTCTCACTAAAGACCTCTTTGTTCCAAATATGTTTCAAAAAACTCCATTTCGAGTTGGTGAAAAAAGATTTCTGCGTGTGATTTATGATGAGAGAACACATAGGCTTGTAGGTACTGAAAAGCTTGGTGATTTTTTTGACAGAAAAGTCATAGGTCTTGCAGTGAATAAAGAAGCAAAAATCCTTATAATCTCTAAAACACCACTTGGGTTTAAGTGTATAGTTAATGACAAATATGAAGGGCTAATTTACCATAATGAAATATTTGAAAATATAGAGCTGGGTGATGAAAAAATCGCTTATGTAAAAACAGTTCGCAAAGATGGGAATATAGACCTTACTCTTAGAAAACCTGGGAGTAAAAAGTCAGGTGCTACTACTCATAAAGTGATTGAACTTTTAAAAATGAACAATGGTATCATGCCCTATAATTACAAAAGTGATGCAGAACTTATTAAAAATGTATTTGGACTCAGTAAAAAAGAGTTCAAACGTAACCTCACTAAGTTACAAGATGAAGGGCAAATTGAGGTAAAAGATACAGGTATCTACCTAAAGAGTTAATCATGGCAAAGAGAAAAGAAAATATAGATTTACGAGCAAAAAACATTGTTTTTACTATACAAAACGAAGAGTATAAAGCCCTACGTTTTTACCAAGCAAAAATGACTCTTGATATTATATTAACTTCAAGTGAAAAAGAAGGAATAAAAAACATTCCTTTTGCTCATCTTCCAAAAGAGATAAAAAAGAAAATAAAACCAAACTAGAAAAGATATACAATGACATTCAATCAAATTAAAATGGCACTCTATGCGACATATATTACAAACTACTACGGTTATAAACTCACAAAAGCTTCCACATCACAAGAGAGAAAAAAGATACGAACAGAGTATTCAACTGTACTCTTAGAAAAACTTAAACTTTCAGTAAAAGTTATACACCCAGAAAAGATTCCAAAAGATGGACAGTATCTTCTTGTATCAAATCACAGAAGTGTTATCGATCCCCTCATCATTGAAATAGCAACTCAAAACAGTGCTCTATTTGGACACTGGATATCAAAAAAAGAGCTCTACAACTCTTTTTTCTTTGGACTATTTGTACGAAATGCAGGTACTATCCTTTTAGATCGTGAAAAGTCTCAAATGGGAGCTTTTTTTTCAGATATAAAAGAAGTTGTAAAAAGTGGTGACTCCATTTACATTTTTCCAGAAGGGACACGTAACAAAAGTGAAAACGAACTAGGAGAATTTAAAGATGGTTCTAGAATCATAGCTGTTAAAAACCGTCTTAACATACTCCCTGTCCATATTAGGACAAATGCAGATAAGGAGTTAATGTCTTCTTTGAAAGATGGGAGTCAGACAAGAGAGATTGAAATAGAAATAGGTGATATCATCAACTATAAAGACAAGTCATTAACACTTGAAGAAGCATTTTATAAACAGTTTAAAATCGCCAAAACTGAGGAGCATACATGGGAGAACAAGTAAGTACGGCAGCAAGTGGTGGTGATTTTTATATTTGGATAGTAATGTTTAGTATACTTATAGTCAGTGTAGGTTATCTAGCTTATAAAAATAAGGATATTGAGAGGTAAACTCCCAACCTAAGTTGGGATAATGCATATCAATTGAATCAGTTAAAGATATACAAGGAGAATCGTAATAAAGAGTATATAGTTTATTTGTTACAAAAGTGTTAATAGATATTTATATAACTTTAGTTATTATACTTCTCATTTAAAAAATTAGGAATATTTATGAAAAAGTGCACATCTTTAGAAGAAGTCAGAACAGAAATAGATCTTATAGACACAAAACTTGTAGAGTTAATTTCAGAGAGAAGTCATCTTATTCATCAGGCTGCAGCTTTTAAAAATAGCGTAGATGAAGTAAAAGCTGAGGATAGAATAGAGTTTATCATGCAAAAGAGCCGTCATGAAGCAATAGCACTTGGCATCAATCCAAATATGATCTCAGAGCTTTTTAAAATAATGATAGATGAAATGGTAGAAATGGAGATATCAGAGTTTAGAAACGCTGACGCATTTTAAGAAGTATGTAAAAAACACCACACCTACGCTTTAGCGACGGTGGTGTCGGCATTTACTGCCAGATCTATTTGTATCTATAAGTGATACGCCCTTTATCAAGTGAGTATGGAGTAAGCTCGAGCTTTACTTTATCACCTGGAAGAATTTTAATGTAGTGCATTCTCATTTTTCCAGCAATGTGACATAAAATAATATGTCCATTCTCTAATTCAACACGGAAAGTCGCATTAGGTAATGCTTCAATAATCTTGCCGTCAACTTCAATAACATCAGCTTTAGCCATATTTAAGTCCTTTTTTAACTCTTAAGCAAGAGATAATATTTCAGCTTTACCGTCAATTACTGCGACAGTATGCTCATAGTGTGAACCGCGTAAACCATCGGTACTAACAACATCCCACCCGTTTTCTAAAATAACGGGTTTTGACTCTTTCTGACATATCATAGGTTCTAAACAAAAAACCATTCCATTTTTTATCTTTGGTCCAGCCTTCGCTTTTCCATCAAGATAATTAGGGATTTGAGGCTCTTCATGAGGTTTTTTACCTATTCCATGTCCACAAAAATCTCTCAAAGGTACATAACCTGCTTCAACAATAGCCGACTGTATAACTTCTGAGAGTTCTTTAAATCGCATGCCGTCTCTTATCGAGTCAACAGCTGTATAAAGAGCATTTTTTGCACACGCAATAAGTGCTTCGTCTTGTGTGTCTATCTTACCAACACCCGTCGTTATCGCTGCATCACCAAACCAACCATTAAGTTCAGTACCAATATCATAACCTATGATATCGCCTTCTTGAAGCTTATAGTCAGTTGGAATACCATGAATAATAATTTGGTTTGGAGAAGTACACACAGAGTTTGGAAAGCCGTAAAGCCCTTTAAATGAAGGTCGAGCACCATGAGATCGGATATAATCCTCAGCCATAGCATCAAGCTCTTTTAAAGAAGCTCCAACTTTTGTGTTTTTGCGAAGCAGTTCAAGTGCACCACCAACAATCTTGTTAGCGGCACGAAGTTTTTCTATCTCTTGAGGTTTTCTAAGCGCAATCGCCATTTTTATAAACCAGTTGCACTTAAAGTTTCATATTTGCTCGAGTAAACTTGAGCTTCTATTTTTCTCATAGTGTCAAGAGCAACTTGAACAACGATAAGAACTGCTGTCCCACCAAAGAAGAATGGAACACCCATCCCTTTAATAATCATAAATGGTAGTGTAGCAACAAGACCGAGATAAAGAGCACCTGTAACCGTTAATCTACTTGCAGTTTCATTCAAAAACTCTTTTGTAGAATTACCGCTACGGATACCTTGAATAAATCCACCCTGACGTTTTAAGTTCTCAGAGATATCTTTTGCATTGAAAGTAATTGATGCATAAAAGAATGCAAAAAAGACTACAAATATAAAAGTCAAAAAGTTGAAGAAATAACTATTTGGATTTAAAAAATCAGCTATTATTTGAATCGTAGGATTTGTACTACTTGAGAGTACAGTCATAGGAAACATTAAAATCGCCGAAGCAAAGATAACTGGAATAACACCAGCAAGGTTTACTTTGATAGGAATATAATTCATTACACGTTTGTTTTGGTTAGCCATCATAACTTTCTTAGCATAAATGATAGGAATACGACGCTCTCCAAGCTCAACATAAATAATAATCGCTACAGTACTTAAAATAAGTGCAAGTATCGCAATTACAGTAAGGAAACTCATAGCACCAGTATTTACCATAGTGATAGTTTGACCTATAGCCGATGGTATAGCTGAAACAATTCCCGCAAAGATAATTAAAGAGATACCGTTACCGATACCGCTTTGTGTTATCTGCTCACCAATCCACATAAGTAGCATTGTCCCCGCTAACATTGAGATAGCAGAAAGAAGTATAAATGTATTTTGGTCAGCCAAAATCGCACTATTGCCACTTGGTCCTGTAAGACTTTGTAGTCCAACACTCACACCAATCGCTTGAATTACAGTAATCACAATAGTCGCATAACGAATAATTTGCATATACTTAACCATTCCATCACGTTCTTTTTTCATCTGACCTAATGTAGGAAATGTTGCAGCTAAAAGCTCCATGATGATTGAGGCAGTAATGTAAGGCATAATACCAAGTGAAATAATAGACAGTCTCTCAACAGCGTTTCCACTGAACATGTTAAATAAACCAAGAGCATCTGATTGATGTGAGTCGAAGAAAGAAGCAATAACTGCTGTATCTACACCTGGAACTGGCACATAAGCCAGTAGGCGGTAGATAAATAAAAACCCGATAGTAATAAGTATCTTATTAACTAGATTTTTATTCATACTATTTAGTTACCTGTAGTAGTAACGTTTTCGTCTTTAATTTTCGAAGCTAGATCTTTTGCACCAGCTCCTACTAATTTAACTTTTACAACTGCAGCACCCATCTTATGAACACCACGAATTGATTCGATAGTGATCTCAGAAAGTTCAGCAACAGCTTTAATTTTTGTAACATTGATTACATAAGGTTTTACTAGTCTAGAAGTAAAACCTATTTTAGGCATACGCTTTGCAAGTGGTTGTTGACCACCCTCAAAGTTTCTTTTTCTTTTGTAACCTGAACGAGATTTCTGACCTTTCTGACCACGAGCCGCAGTCTTACCAGTACCAGAAGCTTGACCACGTCCAACACGCTTACGATTAGCTGTTGAACCCTCTGCAGGTGTTAAATTTTCAATACCCATTTGTCTATCCTTTTATACGAGAAAGTGCTTCAACTGTAGCACGTACTAGTGTATTTGGATTGTTTGAACCGATTGATTTTGTAAGAATATCTTGAATTCCTGCAAGCTCAAGAACTGGACGAGCAGCTCCACCGGCGATAACACCCGTACCTTCAGACGCTGGCTTAAGTAGAACACGAGAAGCGTTATACTTGTGCTCAATATCGTGAGCTATAGTTGAACCTTTAATCTTAACAGTTGTTAAGTTTTTAAAAGCGTTATCAACAGCTTTACGAATAGCATCTGGAACCTCTTTCGCTTTACCAACACCATAACCGATAGTACCGTTTTTGTTACCAACAACGATTAGCGCTGTAAAACGAAAACGACGTCCACCTTTTACAACTTTAGTAACACGACCAATATTTACAATTGACTCTTCAAAATCATCTCTGTTAATTTCCATCATGTCTCCTTAGAACTTAATTTCGTTTGCACGAAGTGAATCACCAAACGCAGCGATAACGCCGTGGTACTGGTAACCATTACGGTCAAATACAATTTCATTGATGTTAGCAGCTTTAAGTGTTGCAGCAAATGCTTCACCTAGTGCAGTAGCACCTTCTTTGTTAGCTTTGTTCCCAGTTGATTTAGAGTTTAAAGCACATAATGTTGTTGCAGTAACATCATCAATAGCCTGTACACTTAAATAACGGTTTGACTTAAATACAGAAACACGAGGAAGTGAAGCACAACCAGATATTTTTGCACGAATACGTAACTTACGCTTTAAACGGTTAGCTACTTTATTTTTTAATACTTTTGCATTCATAATCTAATACCCTCCCTTACTTCTTAGCAGTTTTACCGGCTTTACGCACGATATGCTCTTCCATGTATTTAACACCTTTACCTTTGTAAGGCTCTGGTGGACGGAAACTTCTAATTTTTGCAGCTGCAGCACCTAGAAGTTGTTTGTCATGACTCTTAAGAGTGATAACATTTTTCTCAACAGTAGCTTCAAGACCATCTACTAATGGATAGTTGATGTCATGAGAATGACCAAGTTGAAGATTAAGAACCTTACCTTGTACAGCTGCTCTGTAACCAACACCATTAATCTCTAACTGTTTAGTGTAACCTGTAGTTAAACCAGTTACTATATTTGCAGCAAGTGATCTATAAGTTCCCCAGAAAGCTCTATGAGCACTTGAGTCTGACTTAGTAGCAAAAGTTAAAGTGTTTCCATCAACATTGAAGTCAACATTTCCTTTTGTGTCTAAATCCATACTTACTTTACCTTTAGTAAAAGTGATAACATTCCCATTTACACTAACAGTAATGTCAGCTGTAAATTCTACTGGTAATTTTCCAATTCTTGACATGTTATTCTCCCTCTACCAAATTGTACACATAACTTCACCACCGATACCAAGCTCATAAGCTTTGTCATTCGGTAGAACGCCGTGTGATGTACTAACTATAATAGTTCCGTAACCATTTTTAAAACGTTTAATGCCTTCTTTACCTTCGTAAACACGACGACCTGGTTTAGAAATTCTTTTCATTTCATTGATTACTGTTTTACCATCTTCATTGTACTTAAGTACAACTTTTATAGTTTTTTTCGGTCCATCTTCAACTACATTAGAAGACTCTAAGTAACCTTTTTCTACTAAGATATTTGCTAATGCTTCAACACTCTTAGAGTGCACTAAAGTAGTAACTGGTAATCTTCTCATACCTGCATTACGAACACGAGTTAACGCATCTGATACTAGATCATTAATTGCCATTATTTTTCCTTGACTTTGTAAATACCTTGAGAAATCTCAAAGTAAAAACTAATAATTAGAAGTTTCCAGCTTACCAGCTAGACTTTCTAACACCTGGGATCATTCCCTCGTTTGCCATTTTTCTAAAACAGATACGGCAGATTCCGAAGTCTCTAAGTACTGAATGTGGACGACCACAGATTTGACATCTTGTGTAACCACGTACTTTAAACTTAGGTTCTCTTGCCGCTTTTGCGATCATAGACTTCTTAGCCATTAGTTGCTCCCTTTAGTGAAAGGCATACCCATTTTCTCTAATAGAGTAAATGCAGCCTTGTCTGAATCAGCAGTCGTAACCATAGTAATGTTCATACCATGAATCTGCATGATTGAATCATAGCTAATCTCTGGAAAAATCAGTTGTTCTAATAGACCGAAGTTATAGTTACCACGACCATCAAAACCATTTCTTGGAACACCACGGAAATCTTTCACACGTGGAAGTGCAATAGATACGAGACGATCAAGAAAATTATACATGTTTTCACCACGAAGAGTAACACGGATACCAACTGGCATACCTTCACGAACTTTAAAACCTGCAACAGATTTTTTCGCGATTACTGTAGATGCCTTTTGACCAGCGATCTTAGTAATTGTATCTTCTATATTTTGGATAAGTTTGTTATCTTTCATAGCAAAACCAGCACCAACAGAGATGATAATCTTCTCAATTTTTGGTGTTTGCATAGGATTTGTAATTCCTAAGTCAGCTTGTAATTCAGATTTTAAACCTAAATATTTTTCTTTAAAACGAGCCACTTTTATGCCTCCACTTTACGTACGTTTGAAACATCGATAGGCATCTCTTTATTGATATGTCCACCTTTTGTATTCTCTTCAGTTGGTTTAATAGCTTTCTTAGCTATTTTACAACCCTCTACGATAACCTTGTTCTTCTTAGGCATAACTGCTAAAACAGTAGCCTTAGTTCCACGGTCATCTCCAGCGATGATTTCTACAGTATCGCCTTTTTTGAAATTAAACTTTGTCATTAAACAACCTCCGGTGCAAGAGATACAATTTTCATGAATCCAGCGTAACGTACTTCACGACCAACAGGTCCAAAAATACGAGTACCGATAGGCTCTCTCTTGTCATCTAGTATAACTGCTGCATTGTCATCAAAACGAATTAATGAACCATTCTCACGTTGAACTTCTTTATGAGTTCTAACGATAACAGCCTTTACAACTTTACCTTTTTTAACTTTAGCAGTTGGAGTCGCTTTTTTTACAGAAGCGACGATAACGTCACCTACAGTTGCATAACGACGTTTAGAACCACCAAGTACCTTGATACACATAATCTCTTTAGCACCTGTATTATCAGCTACGTTTAAACGAGTAAAACCCTGGATCATTACTCTGCTCCTGAAACTACTGTTTTAAGTCTAAAAGATTTAGTCTTAGAAAGTGGACGACATTCGATTGCAACAATCTCATCTCCAACTTTAACTTCATTGCGTTCATCATGTACTAAGTACTTTTTGAAACGCTTTACAACTTTATGGTAACGAGGGTGCATTACACGACGCTCAACAACGATAGTTACTGTTTTGTCACCTGCAATTTTTACTACGTTACCTTGAATTTCACGTTTGTGTGTCATTGCCAGCTCCTAGTTCGCCGCTGCTGTAATAGCAGTGTTGATTCTTGCAATATCTTTTTTAGCTACTGTAAGTTCGCTAGTATTTTGAAGTTGCATCATCTTTTGTTTAATTTTTAAAGTAAACAATTCAGTCTTTTTCTCTTTAAGCATAGCGTTAAGCTCTGCTACTGTTTTACCATCTAAATCAGAATATTTCATTGTTCATCTCCGCAGTGATAATTTTACATTTAAACGGTAGTTTATGCATAGCAAGAGTGAGTGCTTCACGAGCAATCTCTTCAGGTACACCACCCATTTCAAATATAATACGACCTGGTTTAATGTTCATAACCCACTTATCAACTGCACCTTTACCTTTACCCATACGAGTTTCAAGAGGTTTAGCAGTTAATGGTTTAGCAGGGAATACACGAATCCAAATCTTACCATTTCTTTTAATGTGACGAGTTGCAGAGATACGTGCTGACTCAATTTGACGAGAGTTAATACGACCAGCTTCAACAGCTTTAAATGCGATGTCACCAAAAGCTAACTTATAACCAGAACGAGCGTAACCACGGTTACGTCCCTTCATTACCTTACGATATTTCGTTCTTTTAGGCATTAACATAATTATTCAGCCTTTTCTTTTCTTGGAGCACGTTTACGAGGGCGCTCTTGTTTTTCTTCTTTAGCTTCAGCAGGAATACCTTTTGTAAGCACCTCACCTTTGAAGATCCATACTTTAACACCGATAATACCGTATGTAGTATGAGCTTCAGCGAAACCGTAATCAATCTTAGCACGAAGAGTATGAAGAGGAACACGTCCCTCTAAATACCACTCAGTACGAGCCATCTCAGCACCACCAAGACGACCAGCTACAGCTACTTTAATACCTTTAGCACCAGAACGTTGTGCACCTTGCATAACTTTCTTCATAGCACGACGGAAAGCAACACGACGCTCAAGCTGAGTAGCTACATTCTCAGCAACAAGTTGTGCTGAAGTTTGAGCTTTTTTCTCTTCTTTAATGTTTACAGAAATCGATTTACCAACAAGCTTTTGAAGAGAATTTTTCAATTTCTCTATATCTGCACCTTTTTTACCAATAATGATACCAGGACGAGCAGCAACGATAGTAACACGAAGTCTCTTTACTGTTCTTTCAATGATGATGTTAGAAACACCAGCATAGTAAAGCTCTTTTTTCAAATAAGTTCTTATCTTGTGATCTTCACCTAAAGCTGCTGGAGCAGTTTTAAAGTTAGGGAACCAACGGCTCTCCCAGTTACGGTTGATACCAAGACGTAAACCAATAGGATTAACTTTTTGACCCATATTATTTACCCTCTACTTCTACTAAGATATGTGCTGTTGGTTTTCTAATACCTGAAGCCATACCACGAGCACGTGGACGGAAACGTTTAAGTACTGGACCATTGTCAACACGACAAGATGTAATAACACAATCTTGCGCTTCGCTACCACTGTTTGCTACTGCAGAAGCAATAACTTTATAAATGATTTTTGCTGCTTTGTTTGGTGTGAATTCTAAAGCCGCTAATGCTTCTTCAGCGTTCATACCTTGAACTTCTCTCGCGATTAAACGAGACTTGATAGGTGATACACGGATAAATTTTAATAATGCTCTAGCCATGACCTATCCTTTCTTCTGAACAGAGCCCTTATGGCCCTTGAATGTACGTGTTGGTGCGAATTCACCAAGTTTATAACCAATGTGGTTCTCTGATACATGAACAGGAACGAATTGACGTCCGTTGTGAACATTAATAGTAAATCCAACCATTTCTGGAAGAACCATAGATCTTCTTGACCAAGTCTTGATAGGTTTTTTATTACCTTCAGCCTTAGCTTTTTCGATCTTTTTTATTAAATGATCATCAACAAATGGACCTTTTTTAATTGAACGAGCCATTATTAACCTACCCTTTTAGCATTTGGTTTACGACGAGTAATAATTAACTTATCACTTGCTTTTTTACGACGAGTTTTAGCACCCTTCGTTGGTTTACCCCATGGAGTAACTGGGTGACGACCTGAGTTCGTTTTACCTTCACCACCACCATGCGGGTGATCTATCGGGTTCATAGCAGAACCACGAGTCTGAGGACGAATACCCATGTGACGCGTACGACCAGCTTTAGCAATAACGATGTTAGAATACTCTTCGTTACCAACAGTTCCAATAGTAGCTAAACACTCACCTAATACTAAACGCATTTCAGATGAAGGCATACGTAAAGAAACATATTTACCATCACGACCCATAATTTGAGCAGATGTACCAGCAGCACGACACATTTGTCCGCCTTTACCAGTTTTAAGCTCAATATTATGAATGATTGTACCCACTGGGATGTTTTTCAACTTCATAGTGTTACCAGCCTTAACGTCCAGTCCACCTTCAGAAGAAGTAATAACATCACCTACAGATAAACCTTTTGGTTGAAGGATATAGCGTTTCTCACCATCAGCATAAGTTACAAGAGCAATACGACAGTTTCTGTACGGATCGTACTCAATAGTACTTACAGTTGCAGGGATATCGAATTTATTTCTTTTGAAATCAATAATACGATAAAGCTTTTTAGCACCAGCTTGACGGTGACGAGAAGTGATACGACCATTGTTGTTACGACCTGAATGAGTAGGTAGTTTTACAAGTAATGAACGAACACTCGCTTTTGCCGTGATATCTGAGCTATCAACATTTGTATAAAAACGACGAGACGGAGTTATCGGTCTATAAGTTTTAATTGCCATGTTATACCGCCAAACTTTCTATTTGTGCACCCTCAGGTAGAGTAACATAAAACTTTTTGAAGTCATTTTGCTTACCTTGTACACCACGGAAACGTTTTGTTTTTCCGCTTTGGTTTAGTGAGTTAATGTTTTTTGGAACGATTCCAAAATACTCACGAAACACCTCTTTAAGACCACTTTTAGTCATACGTGGTGCAGTTTGAACAACTATAACACCATCTTCTTGCATACCTAAAGTCTTTTCTGTATATAAAATAGATTTAATATCTGTAATATCAGCCATTACTTAGCCTCACTTGTCAAAGTTTCCCATACAGCTTTTTCTATCACGATTGAGCGATAGTTTGCAGCTAAGTATGCATTTAACTCATTAGGTTCTACAACATAAGTCTGAGATAAATTCTCAAACGCTAAGAATGTTGGTTCATCTAATAAAGATTTAACAAAAAGAGTATCTCTCTGGTTTAGTTGTTTCCACATTGCAGCTGCATCTTTAGTTTTACCAGAAGCAACTTCAATAGAATCAACTATGAAAAGAGTACCATTTTGTGCATGCTCATTTAAAGCAAAGTTTAAAGCAAGTTTCTTCTGCTTTTTGTTTACTTTTAAATCGTAGCTATGGTTGTTCATTGAACCGAACGCTTTACCACCACCTACGAATATAGGAGAACGACGAGAACCTGCACGAGCACGTCCGCCACCTTTTTGAGCCCATGGCTTCTTACCACCACCACGTACTTCACTTCTACCTTTTGTAGTCGCTGTGTTTGCACGTTGTGCAGCTTGAGCAGACTTCACATAAAGGTAAAGGTTATGAGGGTTAATACCAGAGAAAGACTCTGGTAATGCTAACTCAGAAGCTTTTTCCATTTTTTCATTTAAGATAATTGCGCTCATTATTTAGCTACCTTTACACGACCTAAAGCACCGTTAGCACCAGATACAGAACCTAAAACCGCAATGATTTTGTTTTCAGCATCGTAAGAAACGATCTCATTTTTAACACTATTTTGTGTATTTCCGTATTGTCCAGGCATTTTCTTACCTTTCATTACACGACCTGGCCATTCAGCATTACCGATTGAACCTGTTCTACGACCAAATCTATGACCGTGAGATGCAGGACCACCGCCAAAGTTCCAACGTTTCATTCCACCTGAAAAACCGCGACCTTTAGTGTTGAATGTAGATCTAACAATGCTAGCTTCTGCTAGAGGTGTAATATCTAAATCACCAGCTTCAGTGTTTGCAACTTCAAGAGTAGCAAAACGGTTAAATTCAGCAGAAAGGTTGTACTTTTTCTGTTGACCTTCAATTGCTTTATTCATTTTTTTACCGCTGTTGTAAGCTACAACTGCAGTCCCTTCATTTACTTCACATACCTTAGCTTCAACAACTCTTAAAAGTGTTACTGGCTTAGCAGGAACTGTGATAGTACGGCTCATACCGATTTTTTCAACAATATATTCCATCAGAGTCTCCTACTTATCCATAGAGCGAACTTCAACGTCCACTTCTGGTGCAAGATCAAGTTTCATCAATGAATCTACAGTCTCTGGCGTTGCAGAAACGATGTCTATCATTCTTGCGTGCATACGAATCTCAAACTGCTCACGAGCTTTCTTGTTAACGTGAACAGACTTAAGTACTGTATATTTACGAATCTTTGTTGGTAAAGGGATTGGACCACGAATTGCAGCACCTGTACGCTTTACAGCCTCAACGATTGACGCTACTGATCTATCTAATACACGATGATCGTAAGCTTTCAATTTTAAACGAATTTTTTCCATGTTTTTCCTTCTAAAGAACTCGTTGGATCCTAGCCCAACTATTTTAAGGGAGCGGAATTATACTCAAAGCAATGTCAAAATTCAAGGATTTAGGGGGGAAATATTGAATTAGTTAAAAATTCACTTCCTTTTTAAAAGGAAATATCTAAACTTAAAGTGTGACTTTTTTTACTTTTTATCGTAATGTAATCATCAAAAGCATTTGCTGACTCAATACAAACAAACTTTTTATAAGCATCTTTACTTATATAACTCATCTTAGAACACTTCTCAATCCAAGGGTTCCAGACTATAGTAGACTCTGAACCAATCGTTTTTAGTTTAATAGTTTTTTTCTTATCAATTAGAAGTATTTCATCGTCTGTATCTATATATACTCTGTCAACTTCTGAGTTTATATGAAGATGAGAATTTTCTTTAAGTTTTTGATTTAATACGGTGTCATAGTAAAATTTATTTTCTAATCCTTTTATAACTATATTTTGTATATTTGTAATTCTAAAATAAGTATGCAAGGCTTGGGTAATCATCAAATCTTTTTCGTCTAGATTTGTTGTTTTAATAGTGATGTTTAATGTGTCCGTCACAACTATTTTTACTTCTAAAGTAAATTTATGATTCCATACTTCGCGACTCTCTTCTGTATCTTGCAGTTGTAAAAGAACTTCGGTTTGAAACTTATCTAACTCTCTTACAGCTAGTAATTTAAATATAGAAACTCTTGCAAAGCCATGCTGCTGTAGTGTCTTATCAAGTGATCCAAAACGCGGCCAGCACAAAGGAATGCCACCCCGTATGGCTACACCTCTCTCATATGCACTTTTATCACTAAGCCATAAAAGATTCTTCTCATCTTTTTTCGCATACTCGAAAATATGGGCACCCTGGAGTGCTATTTTAGCATTCGCGACACTATTTTGGATTTCTATATACTCAAACCCATTCTCATACTTTTTTAATGTATACACGATTTAAGCACCTCTCCTACCAACTTGTTTTTTTGTGCCAAGAGAGCGCATAAATTAGTATAAAGATATAACAGACCATTGCACTCAGATAAGAAAGTTGCATATCTCCACTCAATTGCGCAACTTTTCCAAATACAAGTGGAAGTAAAGCACCACCCGCTATTGCCATTATAAGTAAAGCGGAACCTTTTGCCGTATGCTTTTTCAAACCATCCAATGCCAAGGGCCATATTGTAGGCCAAACAAGAGCATTTGTAAATCCAAGCAGTGCTATAAAAGCTACACTGTCAGGAAGTGTGGCAATCCCACTCCACCCCCATAATAATTCTGAGACATGACTCTCTTCTTGTGAGCTAAATGCCACTCCTAAAAGAAGAACTATTCCTCCGATAGCCGAATAAGTCAAGGCTTTTTTTTGGGAGAAAAACTTAGGAATGAAAAAAACGCCCACTAGGTATCCAAAAACCATAAAAACCATCGTGTACGAAGTGAGTGCCGTAACATTCTTCACTCCAATACTGTGTGCATACAGACCTATAGTATCACCGGCTATCACCTCAACACCTACATAAAAAAAGAGAGCAACAGCACCTAAAACGACTCTAGGAAAACTAAAAATACTCACGTCATCATGCTCCTCGTTTTCAAACTTCAGCTCTGGAAGCGAAGAGTACTTAACAAAAAGCATCAAGGTAGCCAGCAATAATGCCATAATGATGTAGGGGCTTACAAGTTGACCTGCAAGCGCTTTTTTATCCAACAGGGTACTCCCTTCAACAATGCTCATGTCTGAAAGGATTAAAGCAGTAAAGACTAAAGGGGCCAATACACCGGCACTTTTATTAATGAGTCCCATAATACTTATGCGACGTGCTGCACTCTCAATAGGACCAATGAGAACTATATAGGGGTTTGAAGCAGTTTGAAGTATAGTAAGCCCTGTACCTAGAATAAAAAGAGCAATTAAAAAGAGAATATACTCTCCACTAAATGCAGCGGGGATAAAAAGTAAGCTCCCAAATGCCATCACACCAAGCCCAAGTGCCATACCATTTTTGTAACCTGTCTTTTCCAGCACAAATGCCATAGGAAATGCCATTACGGTATAAGCGATATAGAATGCAAAAGTGACAAAGAGTGCTTGAAACTCATTCAAATCACAAATGACCTTCAAAAAAGGAATAAGCGATCCATTGAGCCAAGTAACAAAACCAAAGATAAAAAAGAGAGTACCAATAATAAGCATAGGAACAAAACTAGGACTTCTTTGCATTTTAATTTGCATTTTGCAAGCCCTCTAGATAACGAGCTACACCATCTTCATCGTTTGTATGCTCAAGTATAATGTGAGCTCTACTTTTCACACCTTCTTGCGCATTAGACATCGCAACTGCAGTTCCTGCTAAATCAAACATTCCAATATCATTAAAATTGTCTCCAAAGACTGTGAGTTTACTTAAGTCCAAGCCAAGATGCTCGCTTACACTTTGAATACCATGGGACTTATCTGCATTTTTATGAAGCACGGTAAGAAAATAGCATCCTACATATGCTTCAGGTGCAAGGATGTATTTGAACTCATCACCAAATATCTCTTGAAGTTTCTGGGCCAAATCTCTCAGTAAACTCTCTTCTCCCATATAAACAATCTTAAAATTATTTTGCATAGCTTTAAGCTTTTTAAACTCTTGAAGGTTATCATCTTTGGAATAACGAGAAAGGACTTCTTTTTGAATGGGATTTAATATCTCAGAATACAAGAAAGACTCATTGAGTTTATCATCTGCTAAAGAGATAACAAAAGGATAAATTCCACACTTTGCACCCTCTACAATAATCTCATTTGCGACATCTTCGGGAATAAACTTTGCGTCTATAATTTTTTTGTCCTCAGTTACTATCAAGGCTCCATCAAGAAGAATCATTGGTGCATTTACAGAAACACCCTCTAAAAATTGCATGGTTTTTTTATATGTTCTAGCAGTTGCTACACTCATTATCGAAGTTTGGGCATAAGAGTTCCAGATTTTTTTAGTATAATCACTTATAGATAAGTCATTCCGTAGAAATGTATGGTCTAAATCTGTTATATATATTTTTTTCATAGAAGTAGTATAGCAAAATCAGTGAGGTTTAAAGTGAAAACAGCGGTTGTTACGGGAGCAAGCAGTGGGATTGGTAAGGCGATTGCACAAAGGCTTCTCTCTCTTGGATATAGAGTTATCGGAATAAGTCGAAATATCGATACGACAGATTTTCAAAATGAAAACTTTGAAGGTTTATGTGTAGACCTGTCAAATGAGAAAGAGACCTTCAAGCTTTCTGAGAAGCTTCAAAGAGAGTCTCTATTTATACTCGTTAATGCTGCTGGATTTGGAAGGTTTGAACCTCATGAAGAATTACATACTACTACTATCGCAGAGATGACATTTTTAAACCTCACTGCCCCAATGCTTCTTACAAATGCGACACTTCGTTCACTCAAGGAAGAAGCAGGCTACCTCATAAACATAAATTCCATTGAAGCTCTTCGAGCTAGTAAATTTGCCGGTGTTTACTCCGCTACCAAAGCAGGGCTTAAAGCCTTTGGAGAATCTCTTTTTGAAGAGACACGAAAAAGTGGGCTCAGTATTACAAATATAAATCCCGACATGACAGAGTCCTCATTTTACGACGAACTACGTTTTGAGACTTCAAGTAAAGAGGATGAAAAACTCTTCGTATCTGATATAGCTGATGCAGTAGAGCATATACTTAGTATGAGAAAAGGTGCTGTTGTGAGTGAGTATACGGTAAGAAGTTTAAAGTTTGGTATTTCTAAAAAAAGTAAATAAGCTAAAACTTTTTATCAAGTTTTGAAATACTTGGAGCAGCTGAAGACTTTAAAAAGGTAATATTTTTTTTCATTTGTGTCATAGATTTTGATGTTTGTTCTTGTAGAGAACTGACCAATTTTTTTGCTTCTGCCAAAAGGTAAGTGCCCTTTTCTATGTCTTTGGCATCAGCTAATGTTGGTACATCATCCAAAAGAGTGACAAGTAAGTCTAAGTCTTTTTGAACAACGGCAATCTTAAGCTGATCAAGCCACATCCGTTGACTCTCTCCAAGCTTCCAAAAGTGTTCTAAAAACATTACTGCACTCATCAATACTTTCTATCGAATTTTCTATATTAGACTTAACTAAAAGCTGTATTTGATAATCATACAAACCGCTTAAATAAGAAGACATATCACCTTTTTGTTTATGGTCAAGTGTAACAATTAATTCCGTGATCACAGCTATTGAACGATTTGTCCAATAAACCCTTTTTTCAATATTTTCATCTTTAATCGCTCTTTTAGCCTGTGCGTTAAAACGAAGCACCCCCTCATACAACATCTCAATCAACTTTGCTGGTGATTCAATTCCTATATTGTTTTGTGCATAAATGTTATGTGCTGAATTCGCATACATGTTAAATCCTTTATTACTATCATCGTTAATTTCTTTCATAAGAATACATCGTCATTAAGAAGATATTCTTTAGCTATTTCTGTTAAAAGTCGGCTAGTTATCAGAGGCTGTTTGGGCATTCGCCATCTGTACAAACATACTTGACGCCGAGTTGATTTTACTCATAATCAAATCATATGCAATAAACTGTTTTTTCAAAATTTCAAACTTTGCGTCAAGCTTTTCATTTGCTTTTACAAGGTCATCGTCAAAGGATGAAATAGCATCAGTGATGGAAGTTTTAAATTGATCAAAAACCCCATTGTAATCCATGTAAGCACTTACAAAAGTATCAAGTTCTGTAAATGCACCATCAAGCGCCGTCGTACTTCCATCTGGATTAGTAAAGTCTCCACCTGCAAAAAATGCCTGTGTATTTACCGGATTTTGAGTAAGTGCTGTTTCAAGGTCTTCTTTGTTGAGAGTCATAACACCCTCTTTATCCACGTCAATTCCATAATCATACAGACTACCAACGCCCCCACCAATGCTTCCTATCATGCTCTGAAGAGAACTTTGTAAACTTTTAACCGTGCTTTCAGTAGAAAAAATTCCTCTCACTTCCGGATCAGTACTTGATTTAGTGACTTTTTGAAGCTCACTAAACGCAGTATTGTATTGTTTTACAAAACTTTCAAATCTTTCTACCATACTCGTCGTGTCTTGCGAAACACTTACATTACTTATAGTGTCTGCAAGTACTCCGCTAGGATCTACATCCAAACTTTTAAGCGTTAAGTTTACACCGCTAATCAGGTCACTTACTTCATTACTCGTACGTGTAACTGAAACACCATTAAACTCAAAATTTGCATTTAGCCCACCTTGAATCTGTGTCAAACCAGAGCTTATTTTTGCATCTATTGTTCCCGTTACATCCGATATAGTAATATCTTGCGTTGCACCAGTGTCCGCAGAACTGACATAAAGTCTAAAGTCACCTGTACCAATTTGAGCAACGGTTGCATCTACTTTTGTTCCAGCAACATCGTTAATAAGGTTTTTTAACTCTTTTAACGTCGTCGTAGCAGTATAATCTATAGTAAAATCTTGTCCGTCAACGTTAAGGTTTATCTGTCCATCAGCTCCTGAAACGAGAGCGTCTTCACTAGCGAACGAGCCAGACTCTTCTATCTGCTTTGTCGCTAGTTGCGTCACCTTAATACTAAAGTCTTGTAAATCTGTACCATTACTCACCGTCACATCGACTGAACTACCCGTAACAGTCGCAGCTCTATCATTGTAAAGCGTAGTATCTGTTAATTCCATAATACTATCAGCTAGGTTCTCCATAGCCGCATCTATAACTTCAAATGCAGTCTTTTTATCTTTTTCGTTTGCAATTTTTAAGTCTATAGGAGTAATCCTAGCAGCTTCTTCTGCAGTTCTTAATTGATCTAAGACATCCTGAGTTAAAACTCCAGACCCCGCTCCAACTGATGAAATACCCATCACAAATCCTTTTGTTCAATAATCTTTCTTATTATGCTTATATCGACACATTTAACTTTTTATTTAATTAGTTAACAAATCACTACCTATTGAATACACAGGTATAAAATCGATTCTCAAAGCTACAGCGACATCTTGATCACTTACCATATCACCAAAAAAAAGCATCTCATCTAAGCTAATGTTATATTTATGAGAAATATTATAAAAGTTCTGCTTTTTATTGTCTTCAACACCTAGTATGGATTTAAAATAATGACTAATATTGAGATTGTGACATATAACTTGCAAAGTCTTTGTTGGAGTCGCAGAATTTATAAAAAACAACTTATTTTTATACTCCTTGACTAATAACTGATATATCTCTTGATTTATTTTTAAACTTGAAATCAACACTTCGCTTTTTTTTGTATACTCTGTAATATACTCTTTGACAGTTTTTTCTTTTTGAAAATATTGTGGAATTAATTTGTAATATAGAGACTCAATTATTTCGTAACGTGTACCACCTGCGCTTAAGACGTTGTTTATAATCTCATCATCACGATACTCATCCCATATTTCAAAGAAAAGTGTCTTTTTAATTTTGTTAGATTCAACAATCACACCGTCAAAGTCAAAAACAAATGCTTTATACTTCTTCAAACTACCAGAAACTAAAATTTCAACCACCAATCTTTAAGATTTGTCTTTCTCTTTTTTAATCTATTAATTTCAGCGTCACTGTAGAGCGAATCGTCTTTATAGTGGGTGGTAGATACTTCTTCAAAAACTACTCCATTAACTGTTCTAAATGAATGTTTCTTATTTTCAGGAATTGTTACTATATCTCCTGCTTTATATCTATTCTCTACACCATTAATACTTAGATATAACTCCCCATCTAAAACTTGAAAAGACTCTTTTTTTCTTATGTGTAAATGTTCAGGGTGTGTTTGGTTTGGAATAAGTACAATAATTTTTTTACAATATTCTTCATTTATACAGTCAATTAAAACGGCTCCAAAATCTTCTATCTGTTCTATGCCATAGTGATGTGAAAGCTCAATATTTGAGTCTTTATTGACTACTATCTTAGCTTGATTGAGTTGACTCTTTACAGTGTGAATAAGGCTCGCTATCTTAGCCTTGATATCTTTTGTCTTAACCTCAAAAGAGTTAATAGCATCTAAAGCCTCGTAAGCCTCTTTGGCAATAAAATCTAAGTGATGCTTAGAGAACTCTTCGGATGTCATTTGCTCATCCTCTTTTGGCATAGCAAAAAAGACATTTTTATCATTAAACATATCATCTTTTTTAATACCATTCTTAGCAAATACTCCGCGTTTTAAATCTTTTAAACCATCGAGTTCTAGTTGCTCGATAGTATGCTCTTTTGCACTCTTTACTCCACACACTGCAAAGGATTGTTCTATTGTTTGAAGCCATGCCTGTACTTGAGAGGGGTTACACGAGTAGTCATTGAGTTTAATGGTACCCGTCTCTACTCCCACATGTTTTTCAAAAATCATAGCTCCCTTAGCAATAGCAATAGATACCGGTAGCAATTCAGCTGGTGTTTCATGTGTTGAAAAGCCGATTGTTATTCCAGGATACCTCTGCTTAAACCAGTCAATTCGATTCAGTTGTAGCATCTCGTTTTTTGTTGGATATATTCCGACACAGTGCATCAAAGCATAATCTCTATTTTTATGTTCAAAAAAACTTACCAGTTTATCCATATCCTCCATTGTTGCCCCACCACTCGAGCTTATAATAGGAAGAGTTTGTTTTGCTATCTCTTCCAATAGAGGCCAATCCCGTACTGAACAACTTGCCACTTTAATATAGTCGTATTTATGTTGCACAATTTTATCTACAGAATCTTCATCAAAAGGCGTACATATGGTTTTAAAACCAATTTTTTCACACTCTTTTTTGAGTTCTAAAAATTCATCATCCGATAAACGTGTATCGCTAAATCTTTTTACAAACTTTAAATCCATTCTATCTTTAAAGTCAGGGTGAATAAATGTATCTAAATTTCTATACTGAAACTTTACTGCAAAGTCAAAATCAAAACCTTCTGAAACTTTTTTCAGTTCATTGATGATTTTTTTGCCATGTTCTATACTTCCCTGATGGTTATTGGCCATCTCATATATTATAAACGGTTTCTTAAATGTTAACATTCTACGCCCTTATATGTATTCATGTTCTACTCTTTGTAAGTCTATTAATTCATCTATGTCATGCACCTCATTTTTTGCCATTACATATGCACAAATATTATCACCAGTTATAGATTCTTTTTCCATCAAAGTAGAAGTTTTAACGATATCTATGCAAGCATTTTGCCAATAAACATCTGGTAAGTTTTGACGAGGCTGATTATATGGCTCACTAACATCTTCTATCTTTAAAAGTGGGCTCAAAATACTTCCATCTAATTTCCACATCTTGTATGGTGTTTGGGGTGCTTTTACTACACTGCGCAAAGAGTCGTATGCATCATATTTTTCTACAAATAGCTCAATTGCATTATTTATGTCAACAACTTTTCTTGTTGGGTATGTAGTTCTAAGGTGGACAATAATATCAGGTATTTTTTGCTTCTTTTCTTTTAAGAAGTTTATGAAATGCACAAATGCCTCATAATCTGTAGAAAGATCACCAGAGATTTCAGAGGGCCTTAAAAAAGGTACTTTCGCTCCATAATGCTGGGCTATTTTTTGGTACTTTAAAGAGTCAGTAGTGACGAAAGTATCGTCTATGTAGTTTGAAGAGAGAGACTGGGCTATAGTGTGAGCAATGAGAGGTTTTCTTCGAAAGTCAATTATATTTTTATCAATTATACTCTTAGATCCTGATCTAGCTGGTATTAGTGAGACTATATATAATCCTTTCATTGACTTTCCTTACTCATATCTATATATAAAAAGCATTTTTCATACCTATAATTCTACCAAATTATATCAATATTAATATATAATACTTTAGCATGTCGAGGAAAGGAATATGATGATTTACAACGAGATACATCAACAATTAGTTGATTTAAATATATGTACTCATGATTCTATAGAAGAATACTATCCAGAAGTAAGAGACACTCAAGAGATATCTGTCTTAAAGTGTAAACAATCAAATATTATTTTTTTATCAAAAACAGTACATATGAATTTAAAATATTATGAAGATAAAAAAGGCTTTTCTTATTGGTCACAAGAAGATAGACAAAGTGCCATTAATGAAGGGATAGAAGACTTAGAAAGACGAAGTACTTTACTTCACAATATAATCATTAATAAAAAATGGATAGACATTGGAACTGGTCATGGTGGAATTTTAGATAGATTATCTCATCTAAGTTCTCATACTTTTGCTGTAGAACCACAAAAAGAGGCAAGAGAAAATTTAAAGCAACTTCAGTATGAGGTGTATAAAAATATAACTGAAATCAAAGATGAAGACTTTGAAATCATTACACTGTTTCATGTTTTTGAGCATTTCGTAAATCCACTTAAGGAACTAAAAATCCTCTATTCAAAGATGAAGAAAAATGGACAAATAATTATTGAAGTTCCACATGCAAATGACTTCTTACTGTCGTTTTTAGAAAATGAAGATTTTAAAAAATTTACTTTTTGGAGCGAGCATCTAATACTACACACAAGAACTAGCTTATATGCATATTTAAAAAAAGCAGGATTCAAAGATATTGTTATTACAAGTATTCAACGATATCCTTTAGCAAACCACTTACATTGGTTATCAAACAATAAGCCAGGAGGACATATTCACTGGAACTTTCTTAGAACACCTGAGCTAGATACTTCTTACTCAGATATGCTTTCAAAACTTGATAAAACAGATACACTAATAGCCTATGCTTCTAAGTAAGCTAACTGTTAAAATGTTATCATATTAAGATTATTTTAGAAGGTATAAATTTGAATAAGCTTGTAAATGTATATGTATTTGATTCCCAAACCGCTCTATATGCCGCAAATAACCAAGAGAATAAAAACCAGATATTTTTTTATGATGGACAAAAGCTCATAGATGCACCAAAAAACTGCATACATGTGCCTATAGATAACTTTATTGAGTATTTTAGATCTTCTAGCCACCCTTACCCTGAAGAACTCAACTTTGACAATATGAACTTCTCAGAAGCAACCATAAGTCAAATCATAGAGAGCCTCACAAATGCGCTAGAGATAGTAAAAGAAGCGAGACTCAAAGAGATAAACACCATCATTCTCAAAGAACTCAATGATAAAAACGCTCAAGAGATTGTACACACTCTTCTTGAGTATGTCGATGTAAACAATTTTATCTACGCTGAAGCTCCTTTTGAACTTGTCTATAAGCTTCTTGAAGCAACTCGATACCTACAAACAAAAGAAATAAAAACGCCTCAAAAAAGCCTGAAGATTACTGAAAAACTATATGAGAGAATTCCAAAGACGCAAAGCTCTTTTTGTATGATTCACCTAAAGTATGCGCTCTCTCTTTTAAACGGCTTGAACACAAGTCAAGAGTACTTCGCTTCTCTAGCAACTTTTAAAGACATAGAGCAACTTGATAAAGATTTTATTCTTATCAAGACTCTATATAAAGATGAAAAACTAAGAGAATATCTTATAGGGTTTGGGGAAGCTCTTTTTAGGGAAGAGTTTTGGAACAAAGATATTCTTAGTCAAAAACATGCCGTTTATAAACTCTACTATCTTACATCTATACATTATGGTCGGGGAAGTGCATATAAGGAGATTTTTCATATACTTTACAAGGTATTCATATCTGCTCTTGAAAAAGAGCTTGATGAATTGATTTTTTATCTTTACACACCACTGATGATGTCCTATAATGGAGTGGCTCAAACGCAAGAAGAACTCAAATACTTTAATGAAGTAATAGAAAAACCTTTGGAAACCTTTATTCAGAATACTCTTATGCCAAAATATAACATCAAAAAAAACACTAAATCCATCAATACAAATAAAAAAATCAAAGTCGGTTTTGTGCAAGAGCGCTTTATAAACTATTCTATCTATAATGCTTTTAAACGCTTAATAAAATCTCTTAAAGAGTATAATTCTAATCAGTTTGAATTTATCATTTATAATCTAAACTTCAAAGAGTTTGGTGGTTCAAATCCACAAACAGTAAAAGATTTAAAAAAGCTTGGAATTGCTTATGTAGATCTTCATAAAGAGTGTGTTGACAGTAATGATGAGTTTTATTCCATAGTTCAAAAGAGTCTTAAAGTACGCAGAAAAATAATCAAAGATAAAGTAGATATTTTAATAGGGATGCACTCCCGTCCTGAGTACAACTTTCTCTTTACTTCAAGAACTTGTGCCAAACAGATTTATTGGAGTCATGGTAATTTTGAATATGACATACCTGGTATAGACCTTAAAATTGCACACTCTGGAGCACTCAGTCATAGTGATGCTTATAAGATTTTTCATCTCCCAATAGAACTCGATGAGTACAACCCTCCAATTGACCAAACGCTTCTTGAAAAAACGCGAGCGCTTTATCCAACAAACAGCTTTGTTTTAGGAAGTATTGGACGACTTATCAAGCTGGACAATGAAGAGTACATAAAAACCGTAGCGACGATTATGAAACGCCATCCAGAGACAATTTACCTTGCGTGTGGAGATGGAGATAGCTCAAACATCAAGCTTCTCCTTAAAAAGTTTGGTATTGAAGATAGGTTTTATTTTACTGGTAGAATCGATGCAAATCTTTATGGAAATATTATCGACTTATGGCTCACTCCTTTTCCATATGGTGGAGGGAGCGCCTTACAGGAGTATATGTACAAGGCGAAGCCTTATGTTATTCAATCTAAATTATTTCAAAAAAATGTTGATATCTATAATTCTTACAACATAGTTGAAGCCCTAAAAGAGCAGAATCATCCTTTTGTACTGAGAGAACTCTATACACAAGAGGATATAGAAAACTTAAAAACAAAAGCTTATCTTTTTGAAGAAAATAGATTTTTTCAAACATACTCTGGTCTCCCTTTTGTAAAAGACACTCATGATTATATTGGTATGGCTAGTTTACTCATAACAAATCCACAAATCGCTGCTAAAATTGGAAAAGAAACCGTTTATAAAGCAAAAGCAAATGAGAATAAACGCGGAGCACATACCTTTTTGGAGTTACTTACGTGATCTTGCATATAATGACTTTGGATAAGTTTCTCCCCCCTTTTATAGACTTCCTAAACAAACACTTTGACACTACTCAACATAAATTTGTCTTCATCAATGACAAAGAGTATAAATATGGTTTAAATAAAAATCATGATGTAGAGTTTTTAAATACAGATAAAGAACTAAAAACCGTACTTACACACATGCAAAATTCTTCTAAAATTATTCTTCATGGACTATGGAGAGATAGAATCACTCTCTTGTTACTGAAGAATCCACCTCTCATAAAAAAATGTTACTGGGTTATGTGGGGTGGAGACTTCTACTTTCCCCAAAAACAAAACTCACAAAAAAAAGAACTTATTCAACAACTTCCATATCTTGTCACTGGAACAGCTGGAGAAGTTGCCTATGTCAGAGAAAACTATGGGGCAATCGGAGAACATATAGAAGCGTTTGTTTACACAAGTAATCTCCATAAAGAGATTAAACCTTCCATTAAAAAAGATGCAACAGTAAGAATACTCGTAGGAAACTCTGCAAATCCAACCAACAATCATAAAGAAGTATTAGATAAGCTTTTCCAATATAAAGATGAAGATATAGAGATATTTATGCCCCTCTCTTATGGTGACTTCAAGTATGGAATGCAAATCATGAAGTACGGATACGAAAACTTCGGTAAAAAGTTTCAGCCAATAGTCGATTTTATGGATGAAGAGGAGTATTATGCTTTTTTATCCACTATAGATATTGGTATGTTCAACCATAATAGACAACAGGGTATGGGAAATATCATAACCTTATTAGGCATGGGGAAAAAAGTCTATATGAGAAGCAATGTAACAACTTGGGCTATGTTTAAAGAAAATAGCATTAAACTTTTTGATATGAGCGATATAAATGTCGACTTACTAAACGAAATCGAACAAATAGAAAATATATTGCAAATAAAAAAGTATTTTTCAGTTCAAAATTTTAAAAAGCAACTATGTTGTTTATTTGATGAGGAAGGCTCTTGAAAATAATTGGCTTAATTCCTTTTTGGAAAGATAAAAAAAATAATAGGGACATCAAAAAGTTATCTGGAAAGTTCTTAATAGAGCATAGTATTAACCTTTTACGACAAGTCACTCTTCTTGATGATATTATTATCTACTCCTCAAGCGATGAGATTTTTAAAAAGCTCAAGAATGATACTGGCATCACATACAAACAAAGACCAACTCATTTAGATTACGAAGAAACTAAAATTGAAGAGATAATAATTGAATTTTTTAAAGAAAATACAGCTGATATTATAGTACTTATGCATCCTTATACTCCTTTTATCAAAAAAGAAACTCTTATTGAATGTGTAGAAAATGTTATGAACAACCAATATGACTCCGCATTTACTGCTAAAGAATTAAAAAAATTCGCTTGGTATATGGGGCAACCACTCAATTTTACGAGAGAAGAATATTCAACTAAACTCAACAAAATAAGTCCAGTCGTTATTGAACAAGGCTTGATATATGTCATTACAAAAAAAGCTTTTCTTCAAACACCTTGTAGAGTTGGAACAAACCCGTACATAAAATTTATAGACAACTTCCAAGGAATGGAAGTCAATACAAATGAAGATTTTGCAATGGCTGAACTTATCATAAATTCTGGACTTTTTAATGGAAACTAATATCCTACAACCGAAGAATATCAAAGTCCAATTTGAGAATGGTGAATACGATATTCTAATAGCTAAAGATATTATTAACATTATTGCTACGAAGATGAATCAACATACCAAGAACAAGAAAGTAATTATAATCTCTGATAACTTTTTTCAAGATTCATATGTAAAAAAAATATCTCAGCTGTTAACTAAAGAAAAATATGAAGTACATACATACTTAATGAATGCAGGAAAGGGAAATAAAAATATCAATGAAGCTTTAAAGATTTACTCTATTCTTGAAGAAAGCAATTTCTCAAGAGACTCTACTTTAATAGCTTTAGGTGGTGGAGTCATTGGTGATTTAGTTGGATTTGTTGCTAGTACTTGGCTCAGAGGTATGAACTTAGTACATATACCAACTACACTAATGGCTATGGTCGATAGCTCAGTTGGAGGGAAAGTTGCGGTAAATTTCAGACAAACCATCAATGGTATAGGAAATTATTACCATCCAATATTCACATTATTTGACTTGAAATTTTTAGAAAGCTTACCGCAACGGGATTATATATCAGGAATGGCGGAAGTAATTAAATGTGCCATTATTAATGACAAAAAATTTTATCAATACTTAGAAAAAAATGCTCAAGCAGTTCTAAATAGAGAACCCGAATATTTATTAAACTGTATTATCAAAAGTATCACAATAAAAATAGAGCATGTAAAAAATGACTTACGAGAATCTAACAAAAGATTACTTCTTAACTATGGGCACACTTTGGGCCACGCTATAGAAATCTCTACTGAAAAAAACTATCAAGAGCAGTACAGGCACGGAGAAGGAGTTTCTATTGGTATAATGTCGGTTGCTTACATCGCCGCTAAGCATTTAAACTTATCAGAGGATATATATGACTCTTTTAAAAATATATTTGAGTCGTACGGTTTACCCACTTTCGTTAATTCCAAATCGCTAGGATTTGCAAAAGAACATTTGTTTATGCAATGCGTCAAAAATGTAAATAAAGATAAGAAAAGAATCAACAACAAACTAAGGCTTATTTTAACCAAAGAGATTGGCAAGGCCTCAATTCACACAGATGTGCCAATTGACTTAGTGGAAGAAGCATTTGATTATATTATTAGGTAAGGAACTCTTTTATGGAATATAGATATATTGGAACAAGCGGATTAAGAGTAAGTTCAATTGGACTGGGAACCATGACCTTTGGCACACATGCGGATAAAAAAGAATCTTTTAAAATAATGGATATCGCTTACGAGAGAGGCATAAATTTTTTCGATACTGCCGAAATGTACCCATCTCCAGTTTGCGCAAAAAACGCTGGGCTTACGGAATCATTTATCGGAGAATGGTTAAACACTAAAAAAAGAGACTCCATTATTTTAGCGACAAAAGTTACGGGTGCTGCAAATGGTTGGTTTATTCCCCCCGTACGTCATGGACTAACCGCTTTGGATAGCTTTCACATCAAAAAAGCTGTTGAAGGTAGCCTAAAAAGACTAAAAACGGACTATATCGACCTCTACCAAATCCATTGGACAGATACGATAGTCCCTATAGAAGAAACTTTAAAAGCATTGGATGCATTGGTTCAAGAGGGCAAGGTTAGGTATGTTGGAACAAGCAATGACACCACATATGGTTTGACTAAGGCAAACGAGACGTCTAAATATTTACAATTGTCTAGATTTCAATCCATTCAAAATAACTTTTCTCTCAACAACCCTAGGTTTCTAGATGAACTATCTACGGTATGTGCTAAAGAAAACATTTCTTTACTAGCCTACTCCCCAATCGCAGGAGGAGTTCTTAGTGGAAAATACAACCACCAAACCTATCCACAAAACGCAAGATATACCGAGCACTTTAATAGCGATGACAAAAGAGAACGAGATATGGCGAAAAGATTTGTAAACACTCGCTCAAAAGAGTCCACTCGAAGGTATATGGAACTAGCGAACAGTTTAAATATTTCTCCCGTTATTTTGGCAATGGCATGGGTACTCCAGCATGGCTTTGTGGCTAGTTCACTCACTAGTGCAAGAAGAGTCCAACAATTGAAAGAAACACTAAAAGTGCTTGAAGTTACACTAACAAACGAAACTTTACAATCAATAAAGGATATTCAAAATGAAATCATGTATCCAATGGGCTAAGGCGTAAACGATGAGATTATCCATAGTTTTACCAATTAGGCAAGGTAGCCAAAGAACCAAAAACAAAAATGTAAGGCCGTTTAGCAATGACGGCAAAAGTTTAACCGAACTTAAAATAAAAGAGTTGCTTAAAATAAAAAATGTCGATGAAATAGTGGTGACAACCAACTATCCAGAAGCAATCAATCAAATAAAAAAAGTTATCAAAGACAATCCAAAAGTAAAGATTGACATACGTCCTGAAAACTTATGTCTCTCAAGCACAATAGTAAAAGAGTTAATCGATTATATGCCAACGATATGCTCTGGGAAACATATACTATGGCTTCACGTAACCAGTCCTTTTGTCAAAGCACAAGATTACGAAAACGCTATAGATATATACTTTGATAAGATTCAAGAGGGCTACGACTCCATCATGTCGGTCGGAGAAATAAAGCAATTTTTATGGAGCGATACTCAAAAAAGAATTATCAATACGGATGATACTAAAAACAAGTGGCCAAACACGCAAGACTTAGAAACACTTTATGAGATAAACCATGCATTTTATATCAACTCTCGAAAAAACTATCTTTCAACTAGTGATAGGATAGGCTCAAATCCTTACCTTTACATTTTAAAAGCTGAAAAAAATATCGACATCGACTGGGAAGAAGATTTTCAATTTGCTCAAAAAATATACCAACTTCAAGAAATGCAAAAATAATGATTATTCAGATAGATGGCTGGTTCGCAGGTGGTAAAAGTGTTTTATGGTCCCTACTTGATGGCCACAAAGATATTTTTGTAAATCCAGTACATGACTACTCTTATGCAATGTTATTAGACAAAACAAACGAAGATGAATGGATAGAAAAAAAGCATACTACCTTTTTAAGAAAAACACTTGCAGCATCAGAGTATTACAAGTTTGAAAAACTTTTTTTAGAAGAACAACTTGAAATTGTCTATTCAGCAAATTTAAGTGAAAAGGTTCCTTATAAGACTAACTTTTATAATTTTGACAAAAAGTTTTATGAAAACCTTCAAAATATGAAAGCGTGGTCCATAGAAAAGATTGTACATGAATTATACAAAAGTCACTATGAAGAGCATACAAAACAATCTGAAGTTTATCCAAAATACTATGCAACTATGAGCAACGCATGGAAATACAAACATTATCACAATATACCGAAAATTTTTCCAAATATGAAAAGTATCATAGTTAAACGCGGGCTTAAAAATATAATAGCAACACGTACCAACAGACAAGAAAGAACAACTGATTTAAACAGCTATCAAGCTTTTTCTACTCCTTTTGATATTCTAATAGAGCGCAAAGAAGTTGACTGGATACTCAACTTCTTTCATACAAATGAAGTCTTACAAGAGCAGTTCCCAAAACAGTTTATGGTGGTTGCATTTGAAGATTTAGTACACAACACACAAGAGAGCATGAAAAAAATTGCCACTTTTTTAGAAATTGAATATAGCGATATTCTAACTTTACCTTCACGTGATGGTAAAATTTTAGAGTATGAAGGCATCAGCTTTATCGGTCAAGAGAATGATGACTATCAGCAACTATTATCAAAAGAAGAGATAGAAACACTCGATAAAATGGAAGCTGAATTTCATAAAGAAAAAACACTATGAAGAAAAAAATTCTTGTAGTTGGCGGTGGAGAGTGGCAGGTTCCTCTCATACAAAGGCTCAAAAGTTTCGGTCACATAGTCATCAACACAAATCTCTATGCTGATTCACCAGGATTTGCCTTTAGTGAGTACTCTTATGTAGTTGATGTTTTAGATAAAGAAACAAACCTACAAATAGCAAAAAAGCATAAGGTTGATGCCGTTCTAACAGATCAAAGTGATATAGCTGTAAATACAGTTGCTTATGTAAATGAAAAGCTTGGTTTAGCTGGGGTTACGACAGAGATAGCCGAACTTTTCACAAACAAGTACCGTATGCGAAAAGAATTCAAGATTAAAGGACTGAAACATCCAAGATACAAACTTTGTAACTCGCTCAGAGATTTAGAAGATTTTTTACAAGAGCTTCAAGTACCACTTATCATTAAACCTACAAACAACCAGTCAAGTCGTGGAGTTATGAAAATTTCTACACCACAAGAGATTACACAAGCATATAAACATACCATGCAATTTTGTAAAGAGAAAAGTTTTTTGGCCGAAGAGTATATTGGAGGTATTGAGCTTACAGTTGAGGGTTTTAAATATCCAAATGCAGAGCATCACACCTTTGGCGTTTCACAAAAAACATACTTTGTAGACACAGTTGGTGTAGCAAGCACTCTTTTGTATCTTCAAACATTTGATACCTTCAATATTGCAAAACTTCACAAAATAAACAACAAACTTTTTTCTCAAGTTCCCTTTGCCATAACGCATGTTGAGTATAAATATTATAATGGCGATTTTTATCTTATAGAAGCTGCTATTCGTGGAGGAGGCACAAAAATATCTTCTCACATTGTTCCTGCGCTAAGCTCTTATGACATAAATGAACTCCTTATAAAAAGTGCACTCAAAGAGCATGTCGTTTACGAGAAAAAAACTCCTAAAACAAAGGCTATCATGCTAAAGTTTTTTGATTTTGGAGATGGTGAAGTGAAAAAGATAGACTACTCTCTTCAATCATTTGAAGAATATATTATCGACTTTAGACTTGAGTTTGTAGCTGGAGAGACTCTACATAAACCCTCTGATGATAGAAGTCGCGTAGGCTATGTTATACTTCAAGCAAACAGCGAAGAGGAACTACAAAGCGTTATGAAATCCATTGAAGAAAATATAAAAGTTGAGTTTATTTAGATGAAAAAAGTGATAATGTCTTCAAGTGAGAAAGAAAAAGTTATACAAAGATACGCCAAACGATATGATGAGTATGGTTACTCACCAAAGACATTAGGTTGGGATAAGGGAAAGCAAGACCTTCGTTACAGCATCCTACTTGAAGAGTTCACGCTAGACAAAAAAAGTATTTTAGATATTGGATGTGGTTTTGGCGATGCAAACAAAATACTCAAACAAATCACTTCAGAGTATAGTTATACAGGAATAGATATTGTTGATGAGTTACTTTTAGAGGCTAAAAATAACTATAAAGACGAAGCTAACATCTCTTTCATCCATGGAGATTTTTTAGAAAAAGAGTTTACTCAAGAGTATGACATACTCCTCGCTTCTGGTATATTTAACTTTCGATTAGAAGAACAAGACAATTACGAGTTTATTGAGTCGTGTATGAAAAAAGCCTTTGAGCTTGCCAAGGATGGCATTGCATTTGATTTTTTATCCGATAAGGTCGATTTTAAGTCAGAGCTAACGTTTCACTCAAGTCCATCAGCCATACTCGACATGGCTTATAGACTCAGTAAAAACGTTATTTTAAAAAACAACTATATGCCCTTTGAGTTTACTATAGTCATCTTTAAAGATGAGAGTTTCAAAGTAGAAGATACAATCTTTACAAGGTTTAAAAATGAAAAAAACTATTATAGATTTCATTAAAAGAAACAGAGTCTCTACGACTGAACTCGCTGACTGTATGGGTAAAAAGGGGGCACTTAAGCATGTCGCTCCAATAACGCAAGGTCAGTTCGTAGTAGGCAGCCTTTTTTATGTTTACGCATATGGAGGGACAAACTGGGATGTTCACAAACAACTTGAAAAAGTAAAAGACAACGATATAGTGTACATAGAAGCGCTTAATAAAAAAGAGAAGGCTATCTTTGGAGATCTCGTTGCCAAGTATCTTATTTTATATAGACAGGTAACCGCCATCGTCACCAATGGCCTCCTAAGAGACGCACCAAGACTCATTAAGGAGAAATGGCCGATTTGGTGTAGAGGGTTTAGTCCTGTTGGCTACTCTAACGAAAAAAAAGAACTCACGCAAGAAATGCAAGCGCTCATACGCAAGCGAAAAGAGAAATACTCCGGGGCGATTATAGTTTGCGACGATACTGGCGTCATCATAATTCCAAAAAAATACCATACAAAAAAATTTCTCAAAAAAATAAAATTTATCGAAAAACAAGAAGATCTTTGGTTTGAAGCTATTGACAGTAAAAAACTTTCGACATTTGAAACGGTATGCTTGAAAAAGTACAAAAAAGAGTACTCTAAATGATTGAATTTAATCGACCTACAGTTCTTGGCTCTGAAATCACATACATCACACAAGCAATGCAAAACAACAAAATATCCGGAGATGGAGAGTTTACAAAAAAATGCCATCAGTGGTTTGAGCAAAGACTCAAGTGCAAAAAAGTTCTTCTCACACCCTCATGCACTCATGCTTTAGAGATGGCGGCTTTACTTCTTGATGTCAAAGAAGGCGATGAAATCATCATGCCCTCTTACACCTTCGTATCAACAGCAAACGCCTTTGTTTTACGAGGAGCGAAAATAGTTTTTGTTGATATAAATCCACTTACTATGAATATAGATGAAACAAAAATTGAGCCTGCTATAACAAACCGTACAAAAGCCATAGTTCCCGTTCACTACGCTGGCGTTGCGTGTAAAATGGATACAATTATGGAAATTGCCAACAGACACAATGTCTATGTAATAGAAGATGCTGCGCAAGGGATGCTTAGTAGTTACAAAGGCAAAGAGTTAGGTACCATAGGACACCTTGGAGCTTACAGTTTTCATGAAACAAAAAACTACACAAGCGCTGGTGAAGGAGGACTTCTTATCATTAACGATGAAACTTTTCTTCAAAGAGCGCAAGTTATCCGTGAAAAAGGCACAAACAGGAGTGCATTTTCTCAAGGCTTGGTTGACAAGTACTCTTGGATAGACTTGGGAAGCAGTTACCTTCTGAGCGACCTTAGCGCAGCATATCTTTGGGCGCAACTTTTACAAGCAGAAAGTATCAAAGAAAAAAGATTACAAAATTGGAAACTTTATGAGTCTAGTCTCAAAGAGTTACTAGATACAAAGCAGATAAATATGGTGTCAATTCCCCCTTATGCCTCACATAATGCACATATGTTTTACATTAAGGTAAAAAGAAGCCAACGTCATGAACTCCTTGAGTACCTTAGAAAAAACACTATAGAATCAGTTTTTCACTATGTTCCACTTCACTCTTCAGAGGCGGGGAAGTCTTTTGGAGATTTTCATGGAGAAGATACCTATACTACAAAAGAGAGTGAATCTCTTCTGCGTCTTCCAATGCACTACGCCCTTACAGAGCAAGAGGTCATTGAAGTCTGTAGAGTCTTAAAGGAGTTCTTTTATGAAGAATAAACCAAGTCAATTTCATTCTAATCGGCAAGCGCATAACTGGCTCCTGTATGATTTAGGGGACAAATATAGAGAAAAGTACTCTTGTCATTACAAAGGAGTGATGTATGATTTGGGTTGCGGTGAGGCGCCTTATAAAGAGTATTTTTTACAATACTGTGATTCTTATGTCGGAGTCGACTGGACAAACACTCTTCATAACTCACGAGCAGACATAGTAACCGACTTGAACAGCTCATTTAGCATTGAAAATGCGGTTGCTGATACGCTCATTTCCCTCTCTGTGATGGAGCATCTTTGCGAGCCACAAACATTTCTCAACGAAAGCTACAGAATCTTAAAAGACGATGGTATTTTTATTTTAGGAGTTCCATGGATGTGGTGGATTCACGAAGCGCCGCATGATTATTTTCGCTATACTCCTTATGGCTTAAAGTACATGTTTGATAAGGCTGGTTTTAAAGATGTAAAAATTGAGGCAACAGGTGGTTTTTTTAGTATGTTGTTTGTAAAAATAAACTACTTTTCTTTTAGACTTCTTAAAGGCTCCAAGCTAAAGAGAGGACTGCTTAGACCTCTCTTTATACCATTTTGGTACCTAAGCCAAAAATTAGCTCCATACCTTGATAAACTCGATAAAAATTGGGATTTAGAAGCACAAAGTTACTACGTCATAGCAAAAAAAAGGAAAGAAATTTGATAAAACGCCACTGTCCAATATGTCAAAACACTCAAGATAAGCTTTTTAACTCTTTTGGAATTAATCCGAGAGAAGATGCACAGTGTAATAATTGTGGTTCGCTAGAACGACATAGACTTCTCTGGTACTACATCAAAGAACACACACAACTATTTCAAGAAGATAATAAAAAATTCCTTCATATAGCTCCTGAACGAATTTTATCTACTCTTTTTTCTCAACATCTAGGAGAGAAGTATCTCTCTGTGGACTTGAGTAATCCAAGGGCAATGATTCAGATGGACATTACAGACATTCACTATGAAGAGAACTCTTTTGATTATATCTATTGTAGCCATGTACTTGAGCATATTGTTGATGATAAAAAAGCAATGAGAGAGCTACTGCGTGTTCTCAAAAAAGATGGTTGGGCAATTCTTCTCGTTCCCATTCAAACACAAGGTAAAACATTTGAAGATAAGTCTATTGTCACTCCAGAGGAACGTTTAAAAGCGTATGGGCATCCAGAACATGTACGAAACTATGGCAATGATTATGCATTAAGACTCCAAGAATCAGGGTTTTATGTCAAAACATTTTATCCAAAAGACATCTTAACTTCACAAGAGATAGAACTCTACGGAGTAAGTAAAGCTGCCGGTGAAATATATTTTTGTACAAAACAGGAGCACAGCCTATGATTTGGTTTGACTTGGTAACTCCAAAATCTGTTCTCTTTTTTCGACCAATTATCAAAGAGATACAAAAGCATAAGATAAAAGTTTTTATAACCACTCGAGGTGGTGAAGGCTATAAAGAAACGATTGAACTCCTAAATTTATATAGACTCCCTTACACAAATATAGGGAACTTTGGAGGAAGTACATTAAAGTCAAAATTTGAAGCTTCTATAGATAGACAAGTCAAGTTTATGGAGTTTATTAGCGAACATCATATAGACAGATTAGTCTGTCTATCTTCTGTAGATGCTTGTCGTGTCGCTTTTGGTCTAGGGATAAAAATCATTAACTTTTATGACATTCCTCTCTCAGACTGTACAACAAACTTTACCCGTGCACTACCACAAGCAAGGTTAACAATCCCTCTTGCCAACAAAATGTTTAAACCCTTTGTCGTTCCAGATGAAGTTATAGAGCGTTTTGGATTAGATAGTTCACAAATATATGAGTATAACTTTATTGATCCTCTTATCTGGCTTCAAAATTTCTCATATGATGTTTCATATGTAAAAAGTGTATTAAAAAACTACCCTGTCGATTACTCAAAAAAGAGTATTGTTATTCGAGAGGAGGAGTATAAATCTTCTTATGTAGATAAAAAATACCCAATTTTATATGAAGCTATCGATGAGATACAACACGCTACCAACGCGAATATCATCATTATACCAAGGTATGAGAGTCAATACCTTGAGCTAGAATTTCCAAATGCGATAGTCTTAAAAGAAAAAATTAAAATCCAACACCTTCTTGTCTTTTGTGACCTTTTTATTGGTGGTGGAGGCACTATCAACACTGAAGCCTGTTTTCTAGGCACTCCTACAATTTCAACAAGAAGCTTTATAAGTCACTATGACAAATACCAAATTGATAACAATTTAATGGTATGGGTTGAGACTAAAGAAAATCTCATAGAGAAAGCTAAACTTATGATAGGCACAAAGATTGACACAAGACCTATTGAGCAAATGAACATCGATGTTAATGCCATGGTGCAGGAGATTTTAGATGTCTGACATAAACGCGCAAGTTATACACACCTTTAATCAGAATATAGACTATTTCAAACTTTATCAACCCTCTTTATTTCACAAGCTGAGCTCAATCGAGAATGCGATTGAAAACAATTTATATAAAGAAAGGTATGAACTTATTTATGAAAATGAGAGCTTTGATGTACTTGAGAAAAGTACAGATAACTCTCTTTATGATAAACAAACGAATAAATATACAGAGTTGGCCGTAGATAGTGTAAATCAAAAAGCTGACAATAATGTGTTTCAAGCATTTCATAAGAGAGACTTTACGCAAAATGACCTTAATTCTCTTGCAAGTGAAGAACCCTTTACCAACCATCTAAGTGGTTTTGCACCTTTATTACATTACATGCAAACAACATCTACTGATAGTGGCAAAATTATGGCTGATATGCATAAGTTTGTTTTCTTTGGAACTGGTCTTGGTTTACACATAATACCAATTGACAAAAAAATATCTGCGAAAATCTATCTTATTATAGAAGACGATTTGGAACTCTTTAGACTTTCTCTTTTTACGACAAACTATAAAGAGTTGGCAAATAACTCAAAACTTTTCTTTTCTGTATTTGACGACGACGATGCTTTTACAGATGTACTACATCAGTTTCTGGAGCTTGATTATCATTTCAATCACTATATCAAGTATTTTCATATGCTAAATCATTCTCAGGAAAAGCAAACAAAAATGCACCAACTCTTGACATCGCAACCCCATTTGACATTTTATTACAACACGATGCTCACACAGTATACAAGACCCATAAGATACATTCTAGGTAATTACAGCTACTTAACAAATAAGCTCTCTTTTAATGATAAACACCTTAGAGAAAAACCATTTCTTTTTTTAGCAGCGGGACCATCGTTAGAAAAAAATAAGGATTGGCTTAAAAAAAACCATATGTTTTATGTTATTGTTGCCGTCGCTGCAACATTACCACTTTTAGAACAGCTCGAGATCTCTCCTGACCTACTCATTCAGCTTGATGGACACCTTGCTTCAATAGAACACTTTAATAGACTTGAATCCCTAAAATTTCTCCAAAACACGACTTGCATATTCTCGGATAAGACACCCTTGAGTGTTATCGATAAACTTCAACCACAACACCTTTTCTTGTTTGAGAATACTACGAACTATAAAACTAACTCTTTAAAACCAATTGCCCACTGTGTAGGTTCAGTCGGTTTTGAGATATTACTTCGTCTCCATGTCAAAAACATATATCTACTTGGCTTGGACTTGGCGGTGGATAGTGAGACTGGGCTAACGCACTCCCCTTCTCATATCAACCCTAGACATATAACTATCCAAGAAGAAACAAACGAAGAAATGGAGAGCACTTTAGACTATAAGTCCACCTTAGTCAAGATTGAAGGTAATTTAGAAGCTACAGTATCCACCACACAACACTTTCTAACATCCGTAGAAATTATTAACCACCTCCTTAAAACCATTAAAGAGAGCAAACAGATAATTTTCAATCTTAGCAGTGGAGCAAAGTTTCAAAATACAAATCCTTTAGAACTAACGGATGCAATTCAAAACAAAGAAATCGACAAATCTAAAGTTTCTAAACATATTCAAAAGATCTGTAAACAAAATGCATCTAATAAACCTAACCCCTCTGAACTAAAAATACTAAATAGCAAAATTGAAAATGCAAAAGAAGTTAAAATGGAGATTTTAAACTATGCAAACAGATCTTTTAATAATACAGAAGAGTACCTTGAAACACTTATAGTCTTCTCAAAACAACTATCAGACAAGAAGAAAATTCAAACATACGAACTTCATAAAATTTTCGAAGCATATTTAAAATACATAATGCCTTTTTTAGTTCATTTTTTGGGAAAAGTAACGAGTAAGGATGTAGAAGTAACAGACATAAATAAACTTTTTGTGAAGCATTTGATTGAAATAGTTAATTTTTATAAAGAAAGTTTAGCGAGAGAATAAAACCAAAGAGAAACTCTTTGGTTAAATATAAATATTTTAAGGCTACAAAAGCAACCCTAAAACATTTTCTAAAGAAACAGGCTTAGACTACTGAAGTAATCTAAGAACGTTTTGTTGTACAGCATTCGCTTGACTCATAGCATATGAACCAGACTGAGCAAGAATGTTGTGTTTTGCAAAGTTTGCAGACTCAGCAGCGAAGTCAACATCTCTAATTTGAGATTCTGCAGCAGCAACATTTACTTGTGTAGTCGAAATATTTCTAATATTAGACTCCAGTCTATTTTGGTTCGCACCGAGACCAGCTCTAGCCGTACCTAATGTATCAATAACAGTACCAGCAGCATCAATTGTTGCACTTGCAGCAGCCTGAGTACTAACATCTGCAGCTATTGCAGCTGCAACCGTTGGCATAGTAACTGTAAATGCATCACCCGTTTTATGCCCTGTTTGAGCTACAAAAGTCCCACCACCTAATAAAGCTTTATCATTAAAAGTAGTATCTGATGTAATTGCATCATATTGTGCTTTCAATGCTGTAACCTCAGTAGTAATGTGAGCACGTGAAGCAGAATCTTGTGTATCATTCGATGATTGTACAGCAAGAACACGAATTCTTTGCATAATATTTACTTGCTCTTCAATTGCACCATCAGCAGTTTGAACTAAACCAATCATGTCATTCGAGTTTTTAATAGCTTGACCAAGACCCTGAGACTGAGCTGAAAGTTTATCAGCGATAGCAAGACCAGAAGCATCATCCGCCGCACGGTTAATTCTCAAACCTGAAGAAAGTGAACTAAGACTTTTATCAAGTCCAACATTGTTAAGTGAAGCGTTTCTGTGTGCGTTCATAGCACCAATATTTGTGTTAATTCTAAATCCCATAATAAATCCTTTTTGGGTAAGAGCCTTATGCTCTTTGAGTTTTTTATCTTGGCTTCCTTGCCTTGATATTTATAATATCGGTAGTGAAAATAATAACTTTAATAAATTTACAAAAAATTCCATATTTTATTATTTAATCTTTTTCGGGTACACTTTCGCAATTAAAAAACAACTATACTATATATATAGGATTACTATTTGAACTTAATTATTGTCGAGTCACCGGCTAAAGCTAAGACTATAAAGAATTTTTTAGGAAAAGATTATGAAGTTATAGCTTCTAAGGGTCACATTCGAGACCTTCCTAAATCCCGTTTTGGAATCACGGTAGATGAAGACACGCATCACCTTGTGCCGACTTACTCCGTCGCGAAAGAAAATGCTCCAACCGTCAAGGAGATAAAAGCACTCGCAAAAAAAGCAGAGACCATATATATCGCGACCGATGAGGATCGTGAGGGTGAGGCTATTGGCTGGCATATCGCTCATGCTATCAAAAAAGACCCTGAGGAACTTCCTCGTATTGTATTTCATGAGATTACAAAAACAGCTATAAATCATGCTCTTGAGTCTGCTCGTAAAATTGATATGGACATGGTAAATGCACAACAAGCACGGCGTATGCTTGATCGTGTCGTGGGGTACAAGCTCTCTCCACTTCTTGCATCGAAAATTCAAAAAGGTCTTTCAGGTGGTCGTGTACAAAGTTCTACACTCAAACTTGTAGTAGACCGTGAGCGTGAAATAAAAGCCTTTATTCCTGAAGAGTTTTGGACTATAGATACACAGTTTAAGAAAAATATAGAAGCTAATCTTATCTTACATAAGGGTGAGAAACTCACAAAGATGTCTATCGCGAACAAAGAGCAGGCCACTGCGATAGAAAAGAGTGTAAATGCAGACTCTTTTATCATCTCAAAACTTGAAACAAAAGAGCGTAAGTCTTCAACACCTCCACCATTCATGACATCAACGCTTCAGCAAACTGCCTCGTCTAAACTTGGATTTACTCCAAAAAGAACTATGATGATTGCACAAGCTCTTTATGAAGGTGTAAAAACACCAGATGGGACTTCGGGTGTTATTACTTACATGAGAACGGATTCACTTAACCTTGCTGCAGAAGCTGTAGGTGCTGTTCGTGGCATCATTGAGAGTCGTTATGGAAAAAAATACCTTCCAAAAGAGCCAAAAGTCTATACAAAAAAAGCCAAAGGTGCACAAGAGGCACACGAGGCTATTCGTCCTACAATGTTGCAGTTTACACCAGAAGTAGCACAGAGTTTTTTAAAGGCAGATGAGATAAAGCTCTACCGTCTTATCTATGAACGTTTTATGGCATGTCAAATGGAAGATGCAAGATTTGAGCAACAAAGTATTATCTTCAAAGGCAAGGAAAATCAGTACCGAGCTAGTGGACGTAAACTTATCTTTGATGGTTTTTATGCAGTAACAGGTGCAGAAGATAAAGATAAACTTCTCCCAACACTCAAAGAAGGCGATAAAGCAGAACTGCAAAGTGTAAAACCTGAACAGCACTTTACTGAACCACCATCACGTTACTCCGAAGCAAGTCTTATAAAGAAACTTGAATCAGAGGGTGTCGGTCGTCCGTCTACTTATGCCCCAACTATTGCAACTTTAAGTGGTCGTACCTATGTGACTATAGAAAAAAAACAGATTATTCCTACTGAGATGGCTTTTACCGTAACAGAGATTCTAGAGAAAAACTTTGCGAATATCGTCGACATATCTTTTACTGCAAACATGGAAGAGAAACTTGACGAAGTAAGTGAAGGCGATGTTGACTGGCAAAAACTTCTCTACGACTTCTACTTTCCGTTTATGGAACAAATAGAAGCTGGAAAGACAAATATCGTCTCCTTAAAACTTGCAAAACCACTTGGTCGTACTTGTCCAAAATGTGGTGAACATGAGCTTCTTTTACGTTCTGGCCGTTTTGGAAACTTTATCGCGTGTAGTGGATTTCCTAAGTGTAAATACACAGAACAATGTGATGAAGAGGGAAATCCTGTAGAGAAAAAAGAAGATACCGCAGAAGAGAAATGTGATAAGTGCGGGAACGATATGATCGTAAAGAATGGTCGTAACGGTCAATTTTTAGCGTGTTCAAATTACCCAGACTGTAAAAATACTAAAAGCATCAATGTCGAAGAGAAAAATAGTGAAACGCCATGTCCAGATTGTGGCGGGACTATTAGCTTGAAAAACTCTCGTCGTGGTCCATTTTGGGGATGTAACAACTATCCAGAATGTAAGTTTATTTCTAAATTTGAGCCAACGACGATAAAGTGTAAAGAAAAGGGCTGTAAAGGTGTTTTAGCCCCTAGAACCTACCGAAACAAAGAAGTGTACGAGTGTGTTAAGTGTAAAGCCCGTACGCCACGTGAAGAAATCGACACAAAATAGTTATGAAGATTGGCATACTCTCTGACACCCATACAAAGGTCAAAAGAGCAAAGGACTCAATAGAGAAGCTTCTAAGTGAAGGGGCTGAGTTCCTTGTCCATGCTGGCGATATTTGTGAAAAAGAGACCCTTGAACTTTTAAAAAATTGTGGGAAGCGTTATGTTTGTGTTTATGGAAATAATGATGCCCATTTAGTTGAATATCATAACACCTACAACATTGTTCAAGAACCGCACTACTTCAAACTTGCAGACACTACATTTAAGCTCATGCATCTTCCTTTTTATATGACGCCTGACACGGATGTAGTTCTATATGGTCACACACATGAGTTTAAATCCGAGATGATTCAGGACACTCTTTTTTTGAATCCTGGTGAGTCCTGTGCAAGGAACAAGCCTATTTCAGAGTGTGCTATGCTTGAAGTTAAACCAACAAAACTCAAAGTTACTTATTATGCAAAAGCGAAAAATGACAAAGAGTTTACATCACAAAAATTTACATATGACAGGAAAATTTCATGAGTGAAAAAATATTTTTATGTTCTATCTGTAACATTAACAGCGGAACATGTTTGGAAGATTGCAAATTTTGTTCACAAAGTGTACGATATAAAGCAGATATAGAACGCTATAAGCAAAAAGATATAGAGTTAATTAAAAAAGAGGCGATAAATGCAAGAGACAATGGTGCACTTGGTTTTTGTCTCGTTACAGCCGATAAAGGGCTTACAGATAAAACACTAGCCTTTGTTTGCAGTGTTGCAAAAGAAGTACAAGCGGTAGCACCAGAACTTCGTCTCATAGCTTGTAATGGTACTGCCAGTTTGGAGCAACTCCTTGTTTTAAAAGAAGCTGGAATAAAAGCATATAACCACAACCTTGAAACGAGTGAGGCATTTTACTCAAAAATATGCACAACACATCCTTGGAGCGAACGCTATGAGACCTGTCAAAACGTGAACAAAGCAGGTATGGTTCTCATAAGTGGCGGGATATTTGGACTCGGTGAAACACAAGAAGACAGAGAAAGCATGTTGGCATCTCTGGCTTCTTTAAATCCAACTTCTGTACCGATAAACTTCTACCATCACAATGAAGCACTAGAGCTAGAACCAAACTCTTTAGAAGTTGATGAGGCACTCTCGCTTGTGAAACTCACACGTGAGACTCTACCAAATGCCCAGCGAATTATGATAGCAGGTGGACGTGAACTTATGTTTGGAGACCGTCAAGCTGAAATTTTTGAGCATGGAGCAAACTCTATTGTAATAGGTAACTATCTTACAACAAGTGGTAGAGCTATGAATAAAGACTTAGATATGCTAAAGTCTCTAAACTTAGAAGTCGCAACTAAAGTAAAATAAATTTATAAAACAAATACAAGGAGCATAATGTGAGTGATAATATTACTTTAATTACAACTATATCACTCATCATAATATTTTCTCCATTTTTTGCAAAAATTTTTAGACTTCCTACCACACCCATCGAGATAATCCTTGGCTCTTTACTTGGATATGTAGGTTTTATCCATAATGAACATCTCTTTGATATTGTTGCAGAATTTGGCTTTTTATATCTGATGTTTATTGCAGGAACAGAGATTAATCTCAAAAATGTACTTAAAACACCCTCAGTAATAATGAAAAAAGCTTTTGTTTACCTTGCCCTCTTATATGCATTTTCTATTGCGTACTCTATCCAGTTTGACCTTGGAAAGATTATGATAGTACTGCTTCCTCTTATTTCAGTTGGACTCGTTGCGCCACTTGCAAAAGAGTATGGAAAGACAGAGTGGCTTTCACTCTCTATGACTGTTGGTGGGATTGGAGAAGTTGCAAGTATCGTCATTTTGACTATCACCTCAGCAGCACTCCAGTCAGGGGTAGGACTTGAACTGTTTAAAACAATTATGGCTCTTATGGCATTCCTACTCTTTATGTTTTTACTCTTTCGTGCCATGCAGTTACTCTTTTGGTGGTACCCAAAAGTCTCAACAGTTCTTATGCCCCATAAAGACAATAAGGAACAAGATATTCGTCTGAGTATGGGAATCTTCTTTCTTTTAGTGGGTGTTATGCTTTATTTAGACCTTGAACTTGCATTTGGTGCATTTTTAGCAGGTATTTTTATCCCCTCTTTCTTTGAACATAAAAATGAACTTCCTGAAAAACTAGCCTCTTACGGATTTGGATTTTTAATCCCTATCTTTTTTATTCACATAGGAAGCTCATTTAACCTTGAAGCACTGGCCATGGATGGACTTATCTCAAAAGCACTTACAATAGCTCTCATTATGATTCTTATGAGAACGGTCGCTTCTCTAGTTTTTATACAAAAACTTGGTTTTATTGATGCAGTTTTAATGGGACTTTCACACTCTATGCCACTTACTCTTCTCATAGCTATGGCAACACTTGCATTTACTGCAAACTCTATTGATCAACTCCACTACTTTGCTTTCATCTTAGCGGCCCTCTTTCAGGTCATAAGTGTTATGATTATCATTAAGCTTATTAACTTATATAAGGTGAAAAAGGAAGCAGTATGAGTCGTTCGGTCCTGTTACAACTTGCACGTGACTCGATAGAAGAAGTACTCCAGACAAAAAGCACCATTAATAAAGAAGCCCTTCTTAAAGAACATCCCCTCCTTAATCAAAAGATTCCAACCACTGTAAAGCTCTTTATAGAAGATGAACTACGAGGCTTTTATGCGAGTACGGATGAAATACATACCTTACTGCATGAGATTATTATCAATACAAAAAAAGCTGCTTTTGAAAACGATTCATTCTCGCCTATAACTACCTCAGAATATCTCGCTTGTGAAATAGAACTGACACTTCAAACTCCAGATGGCATAATAAGTGAAAAAGATAAGTCTATCTTATATGAAAACAACTCTTCAAAACAGATGCTTTAAGCACTCTTGGTATATAATCTGAAAATGTATTATGTAATAAAAAAACAGGTTGACAAACTACCAAGTACCTTTATCGGTTTTGCAGTAGAAAAATATATTGCTTCAAAGACAAATGAAAATGTTATTTTCCTGTTTAAACACGATGAAAAAGTAGTTCGGAAATGGGTGAAACTCGAAGAGATAATCTTGCTGACTGATGATAAAAATTATTTTTTAAAAATTATGAAACAGTTTAAAGCAGTTGAAGAGCAACAGCAAGCACTTGTAGAAGAGGCACAGCAAAACCTTGAAAAGAGTATGACAAAATTTGCTGAAACTATGCAGGCAGAAATGAACGGGTATGAAGAGATTCGTGACTCTTCTGACGTTCCGGATATGCTAAAAGATTTGTAAATCTACGCTAACTTTTCTGCAAATGTCATCATGAACTTTTGTAGTTTTGGAGCTATGACAACCTGACAATACCCCTGAGAAGAGTTCTGCGCATAGTAGTTTTGATGATAAGCCTCTGCAGGATAAACTTTTTCAGGAAGTGGTGACACTTCAGTCACTATAGCATCTTCAAAGTTTTTCTGATTCCTAAATATAGAGTCATTAATTATCTCTTTTTCTTGCTCATCTACATAGTAAATAACTGAACGGTACTGCGTACCTCTATCTGCGCCTTGAGCATTGAGTGTCGTTGGATCATGTATAACAAAAAAGATGTCAAGAAGTTCACTGAGACTAATAAGTTCATCATCAAATTTTATATCAACTACCTCTGCATATCCACTCACACCAGTACATATCATCTCGTAGTTTGGATTTGGACGATTACCCCCAGCGTAACTACTAACCACACTAAGAACACCTTTAACATTTAAAAAAACCGCCTCGGTACACCAAAAGCATCCACCACCTAGTACTACTCTCTTTTCACTCATCTTAATTCCTTACAACTCTTAAATTAGTCAAATTATTACAAAATATACTTGAGAGAAATGACGAAACTCTCTTTATCTAAGAAACTTAAGTCTTTTTACAAGTAACTACACTCTTCTTTTAAGTGCTTCATATAACTTATTCATAAGTGGAGTCTTTACATAACCGCTGAGAGAATCCAACTCAACTCTTTTATTATTTTGAAAATCTAAATGCATGGAGGTAGAGGCATCACTCGGAAGCTTTGAAGCAACTTCGAGTGCTTTATATATCTCATCTTCTATATTCACGCCCCTGCTCTTTGCAAAATCGCTTATCTCTTTTAATAGTTCTTCTACTTCATTTTTATGATGTTTATAGATATAAGCGATGTTTTTATCGTAATAAGACGTAAGCGTTGCAAATGTAGAAATAAAAAGATACTTTTTCCATAAAGCGCTCTTTATGTCACTTGGTGTTTTATAGCGAAGTCCCGCTTTCTCAAATAAAGATGCAAGTTTAGCAGTCGACTCTTCTTCCCCTCCAAAAACAGCTGCGAAGACTTTTCCTTTTTTACGGATTTGCCCTGGGTTTTGTATGTGCGATAAGACATAAACACACCCATCAAGAACAATACTTTTACTGAGTTTTCTCAGTCTATCCCCGTTATCAACACCATTAGAAAAAGAGACTAGAATTGTGTGCTCGTCTATATGAGACTTGATATGCTCATAAGACTCTTTTAAATCATAACTCTTTACACAAAAAAGTACCGCGTCAAAAGCACCCTCAAAGTAGCCATCAAGCTCATCCTCTTTTCTTACGTCAACTTTTGCCTTCCAACATGACTCATCTTCAACTATCTCAAGTCCATGCTCTCGTATGGCCTCTAAGTGTGCTCCACGAGCAAAACCCACAACATCAATTTCTGCTCTTGCAAAATTTGCCGCGATGTAACCACCAACACCACCTAAACCAACTACTGCTACTCTCATATTTCTACCGCCTTTTATTGGATGAAGTATATAACATTTGATTGACATTTCAAAGAGGTTGCAGTAAAATTCATCCATGTTTAGTAAAAAAATAATCCCTCTATAATGTGCGGCATCTTTGGAATCATTGGCAAGTACAATGAAAAACAAGCTCGTATGGCACTAGAAAAACTTTCTCACCGTGGACCCGATCATTGCGGTGTTGTTCAAAAGAGAGGACTCTTCTTCGCACACCAGCGTTTAAGTATACAAGACACACATTCACGTAGCCATCAACCACTCAAACATCAAGATATTTTACTCTCTTTCAATGGTGAGATTTACAACTTTAAAGAACTCAAACAACAACTCAAGTTTGATTATCAAACAGAATCCGATAGTGAGATTATCATCGCTGCATATCTCACGTGGGGAGTTGATTTTGTACAGCACCTCCGAGGAATGTTCGCCATCGCTCTCTTGGATGGAGAAAGACTCTATCTCTTTCGCGACAGACTCGGGAAAAAACCTCTTTTTTACCTTCAAAACGACTCGTTTTTCTTCGCTTCTGAGATAAAAGCTATCGTACCATTTTTGAAAAAAAAAGAGATGGATGAGGATGCACTCATGAGCTACCTCTCTTTTTTAGCGCCTACTCCTCCTTTTACATTTTTTAAAGGTCTTAAAAAACTCGCTGCGGGAGAATATCTCGTATACGAAAATGAACAACTAGAACTCAAACGCTACTACGATATTCTCCAAACAGCACCAAACATCATCAATGACAAAGATGAAGCTATCACTAAACTAGAAGCTATTTTAGAAGAGTCTCTAAGTCTACGTTTAACTGCTGATGTTCCAACAGCCGCTCTACTCTCAGGCGGTATAGACAGTGCGACCATAAACTACTATGCTAAACAACAAGGACTACAAATACCTACATATACACTTGGTTATGAAGAGTTTTCAAAGTATGATGAAAGAGATAATGCAGCGAATACAGCCGCATTTTTAGGAGTACAAAACAGAACGGTCGAGATTAACCAGAAGAGTTTTATCGATGCATCCCAGAAGGTATTTGAGACAATGGACGAACCCCTGAACGACCCTGCTGCCATTCCCTTGTACCTTCTTTTTGAACAGATAAAAAAGGATGGTTATAGAGTTGTAATGAGCGGGGAAGGAAGTGATGAGATATTTTTGGGCTATAGACAGTACTTTGAGTACCTAGATATAGAAGCCGCTTCAAATTTAGCTCACAAAAACTGGCTCAAAAAATATTTCCGTGCAAATTTCTCTATGAACCGTGAATGGGAATGGTACAAAAGAGTTTTTGATGACACGCTCCTCTTTCGTACTTCAGGAGATAAGTTTACAGACCTTCAAAAAAATAATCTAATGCGGCGAAATGTCAAAGATAACGAATCACTCAAGTACCTTCAACCGTATAGAGACAGATTTGAGAGTTCTGCGCATTCAGACGAGTCGATGTGGTATAGCTACATCGATCTGAACCTCTTTCAAGCCGAACACTTCTTAGCAAAGCTTGACCGTGTTAGCATGGCTCACTCTATAGAGTCTCGTACACCATTCTTAGACCATAAACTCGTTGAAATAGTTTTTTCTCTAGCACCGAAACTTCGCTATGAAGATGGGGTTACAAAATCACTTCTTAAAGAGATAATGAAACCAAAACTAAATTCAAGTATACTTACGAGAAAGAAAAAAGGCTTTTCAAATCCCTACATGGAGTATCTTATAAATTCAAAAAAAATAGAGCTTATACAAGAGGTAAACAAAGAAACTGGAATGTTTAAAGCTGATAAGCTAGATGAGTATATTTCCACAGCAAGAAAAGGAAGTTTCAAACAACATATATGGGGACTCTATGTACTCTCTTACTGGATAAAAAAAAAGAACTACTCTAATGCAAAAACTTCAAGAAAAACATTTTACTTACCTTATGATACTTGCAATGCTATTTTGGGGTGGAGGATGGACTGCTCTTAAGGTACTTACCTATGAACTTCCAATGGACATCATCATCTTTTGGCGTTTTTTAATAATGAGTTTAGCATTTATACCCGTACTATACTTTTTTAAGACACCCTTCGTATTTTCTAAACACTCCATAAAATACATAGCAGGGAGTTCTATCTTAAACATCGCTTTTATGGTAAGTGCATTTCTCGGTATAAAGTATGGGTTAGCAGGTGCAGGAAGCGTTATCATCACAAGTTTTAGTCCCGTTATGACTTTTATGCTTGTCGCACTCATCTTCAGAAAAAGACTCTCAAACACACAGTACTTCGGGCTTTTACTTGGTCTTATAAGTGGATATGTTCTGCTTGAGTTAAATGACATTTCGCTCTTTTTCAATGGTTCAAATATCTACTACTTGCTTTGTGCAATCATCTGGGCAGGAGTAACACTACTTTCACAACATTCCCAAAAACATATACATCCAATTTACTATAGTTTTATCATCTCTCTTGTTGCTACAGTCACTACATTTATTTATGCCTATGACTCTGAGCTTTTAGCTGTCTTTGATCAAGGAGTGAACTTTTGGATGGCTATGATTTATCTTGGAGTGTTTGGACAGACTATCGCGACTACTATATTTTTTGTGGCAAGTGGGAAAATAGGAAGTGAGAAAACGAGCTCTTTCATGTTTTTAGTTCCCGTTTTCGCTCTCTTTTTCGCTTGGCTCTTTTTGAATGAGCAGATGCAGGCTCATATTATCGTTGGTGGAGCATTAAGTATGCTTGCAGTCTATTTTATCAACAAAAAATAGAACGACGAAAGGCCTCCCTTGTTTTAGTTATTTTTAACACCAATTGATGTAGTATTTAAAATTATAAAGGTATAAAATGATGAAAAAAGTACTCATACTTGGTGGCGGTTTTGCAGGAGTGGATGCAGCAATACATCTCAAAAAGATGAACTATGATGTAACACTTGTTAGTGAGAGAGAGTACTTCTATATCTATCCTACATCTATATGGGTCCCTACACGCAAGAGTAAGTTTAGTGATGTCTGCATCAACTTAGAGGAACTCCAAAAAGCACATGGGTTTGAGCTCATCATTGAAAGAGTCCAAGCCATCTCACAAAAAAATAAAAGCGTCACTCTAGAGAGTGGCAAAATACTTACTGACTATAAGTACCTTGTCATTGCCATGGGTGCATCGAAGATGCAACATAAGGGTATAGAAAACACACTCTCAATCTGTGGTGCACCAGAACAGGCACTCCAAATCCGCGATGCACTTGATGCGCTTATAGAGAAAGGTGGTGGGAAGATAGCAATGGGCTTTGGAGGTAATCCAAATGACACTTCTGCAGTACGTGGAGGTCCTGGTTTTGAACTTCTTTTTAATGTTCATAACATGCTGAAGAAAAAAGGTATTAGAGAGAACTTTGAACTCACCTTTTTTGCACCAATGGCTGAACCCGGAAAGCGCATGGGACCACAAGCACTTAGCAAGTTAAGTACATTCTTTAATAAACTAGGAATTCATAAGCGCTTCGGAAAAAAGATAAAAAATTTTACAAAAGATGGTGTAGAGTTCGAAGACAATTCAAAACTTGAAACTGACTTTACCATGTTTATACCTGCGGGTACTGGTCACAAAGTTATAGTAAATTCAGATCTCCCACAAAATGCAGCTGGATTTATCAAGATAGATGACTTTTCAAATGTGGCAAATGAAGATGGAAGTATGAGTAATATCTATGCGATTGGTGATATTACTGCACTTGAATGGTATGACTGGAGAGCCAAACAAGGTCATATAGCCGAAATAATGGCAAAAAACATAGCATACAATATAGAACAACGTGACAATGGAGGAAGCAACTTTAAAGGCTACAAGAAGCACTTAAACATACTCTGTGTAATGGACAGCGGTAATGGAGCTACCTTTATTTACAGAGACGAAAAACGAGCCTTTATGCTTCCTCTTCCAATGATAGGACACTGGCTTAAAAAAGGATGGGGAAGCTACTGCCGTTACTCAAAACTTGGAAAAATACCTAGACTTCCAGGGATGTAAACCTTAAACTAAAAAGTTTAAGATTCCTCTTTCGCCTTACGTTTGAGCTTCATTTTACGTTTTGCAAGTTCACGCATATCTTCCGTAGTATCACTCTCATCCATAATCTCAACACCTAAAATAGTCTCAACACAGTCTTCCAAGGTTACAATCCCTTCTGTTTGGTCATAGTTGTCCATAACTAAAAACATATGATCCTTTTTTGCTATCAAGAGATCAAGTGCTTTACTAACAGGAATATTTTCATTGATAGGAAAAATTTCTTTTTTAATTGAAGCCAATGTAACACTATCATCAATAAGTGCTTGTTTAAATATCTTTTTTGTAAGGACTAAACCCGTAACGTCTTCTATACTGTTTTTGTAAAGAGGAATACGTGAGAATTTAAAAATAGCAGCTTTAGTTTCTATAACCTCTTTAATACTCATAGTCTCATCAATCGCAAAAACAACGCTTCTTGGAGTTAAAATTTCTCCTACTTTGATATTACTTAGGTTTAAAATATTTTCAATGAAATCAGACTCTTTTTCATCTATTACACCCTCATCTTCACTTTGAAGCATACTCTCTAAAAGTTCCTCTTTTGTAAGTGAATGTGGGTCTACTTTACCACTTCTTATCTTGTTTGTAACTGCGAGCGTTACCAATATGACAGGGTATGTTAGCCAGATGAAAAGTCTGATAAACTGAGCAGATACAGGTGCTAAACTCTTCCAGTAAAGCGCTCCTATTGTTTTAGGAATGATTTCACTCAAAAACAGGATAGCGAAAGTCAAGATTACAGAAACGGCAACAACAGCATCATTACCAAAAACATTTGCAGCTTGCGCTCCTACTGCGGCAGCACCAAGCGTATTTGCTATAGTATTGAGTATCAAAATTCCCGCAAGTGATTTGTTTATATTTTCTTTTTGCGCACGAATTATTTTTCCTATACTTGGGCGTTCTTTTTCAAGTACCGCCACATAAGACATGTTGATCGAAAGAAGAACAGATTCTAAAACTGAGCAGAGAAATGAAACTCCAACAGAGAGAAGAAAAAATAGTATGAGTAAATCCAAGTTTTACTTTATCCTTATAATAATATGTAGGTCGCTAAACCTAAAAAGCTAAAAAAGCCAACAACGTCAGTAACTGTTGTTAAAATAACTGTACTTCCTATTGCTGGGTCTATATCCATTCTTTTAAGCAAGAGAGGAATCGTCGCACCGAAAAAACCAGCTGCAAAGAGATTTATTATCATACTCATAGCAATAACAATACCTAACATTCCTTTATCAAACCAAAAAGATGCGATTATTCCCATTATTATAGCAAATAAGAGCCCATTAAGAAGAGCGATGATAACCTCTTTTTTTATAATTCTCAAGGCATCTCCCTGAGAAATATCACCTAGTGCCAACTGACGTACAACAACAGTAAGTGACTGCGTTCCTGCATTTCCTCCCATGGATGCGACTATAGGCATCAAAACTGCAAGAGCTACCATACTCTCTAGTGTCGTAGCAAATATTGCTATTACTAGTGATGCTACGATGGCTGTTAAAAGATTAAAAGAGAGCCAGATAGCACGCTTCTTT
>SWCD01024084.1_pt1 | contig 75511 bp, 71 predicted proteins | sample 4693011 | NCBI WGS metagenome assembly SWCD01 (sample SAMN10267278, study PRJNA491770) | bioreactor metagenome | isolation source: DHS bioreactor inoculated with marine | place: Japan: Omine Ridge, Nankai Trough
AAAAAAGGCATCTGGCTGAACCTGGACGACAGGCTCACCGTCGGCATCCGCCCCGGCAATCAGTCGCTGTTTGACATCGATACACTCTATGAGATGCTCAACCAGAAAATCGTGGTACGCGGCTGGCTCAACAAAAATAAAAAATATTCGACCTATTACATCCGTGTACGCCACCCGTCATCCATCCAGCTTGCAGAAACCTTTGCCTGTGATTAAAACCTGAATTATCTAAGTCGCTGTTTTTTTAATCAATAACACGGCCGGGCTCTCGAACAGGCACTCGAAAACCCACGTTGAAAATGCTAACATAGTCGCCCTTTTATTTTGCCCGATACCGATCGCACACGACTGCCATGCCCACACGTTTCAAGCAACAAGCCCTGGATTACCACGCCAACCCCAAACCAGGCAAAATCGCCACCGAGATCACCAAACCCTGCAAGACCCAGCTTGACCTGTCGCTGGCCTATACACCGGGTGTGGCCGAACCCTGCCGCGCGATTCACCGCGACCTCGACGCCGCCTATGACTACACTGCTAAAGGCAATCTGGTAGCGGTGATCACTGACGGCACCGCTGTACTTGGGCTGGGTAACATCGGCGCACTGGCGGGCAAGCCGGTGATGGAAGGCAAAGGCGTGCTGTTCAAGGCGTTTGCTGATATCGATGTGTTCGACATCGAAGTCAAAGCCGACTCTACCAAAGACTTCATCCGTACCGTAAAAAATATTGCGCCGACCTTTGGTGGCATCAATCTGGAAGACATCGCGGCACCGGCCTGTTTTGACATCGAGGAAGCACTGATCGAACAACTGGACATCCCGGTGTTTCACGATGACCAGCACGGTACCGCCATCATCATCGCCGCCGCGTTATTGAACGCACTGGAGATCCAGCATAAAAAAATCGAAGATGTGCGCGTGGTATGTTTAGGCGCGGGCGCGGCCGGCATCGCCTCCATGAAACTGTTACAGGGACTGGGCGCTGATCCCGAAAAACTGTTCATGATCGATCGCAACGGCATCATCCAGAGCGAACGTGATGACCTGAACAAATACAAAAAAGCCTTTGCAGTACACACCGATAAACGCACACTGGCCGATGCCATGGACGGCGCGGACGTGTTCATCGGCGTCTCCGGCCCGGATTTATTATCCTCCGACATGCTCGCCACCATGGCGCCACAGCCGGTGGTGTTTGCACTGTCCAATCCCGACCCGGAAATCCTGCCCGAACTGGCACACATGACGCGCGATGACCTGATCATGGGCACCGGCCGTAGCGATTACCCGAACCAGGTCAACAATGTTTTGGGCTTTCCTTACATCTTCAAAGGCGCACTGGATGTACGCGCCAGCTGCATCAACATGGAGATGAAGATTGCCGCGGTACACGCGCTGGCCGAACTCACCCGCGAACCTGTACCACAGGAAGTACTGGATGCATACGACGTTGATGCGATGATGTTTGGCCCTGAATATATTATTCCCAAACCACTGGATCCACGCCTGCTCGACACCATCCCGCACGCCGTTTCCAAAGCCGCCATCGCTACCGGTGTCGCCAGAAAATTTCCCAAGGGTAGTCGAGCAGCGAAAGAGGCATAATTAATATCAACAGAGCAAATCGCTCTGGCAATTTATCGGGAGAAAGACATGCCGCTACAGAGATGGCTATGCAGTTTAGTATTAATATTGTGTGCGACCACAGCGTTCGCATCCGATAACGACAGCATCAGTTTCACATCGGCCGATGGTTTATTGATTAACGCCGACCTTTACACACCACACACTGCAGACTCAACACCTCTGATCGTCCTGTTTCACCAGGCCGGTTCCAGCCGTGGCGAATACAATGAGATCGCACCACAACTAAATAAACTGGGTTTTAACTGCATCGCTGTCGACCTGCGCTCGGGGGAATATTCACGCGGCAAGGACAATGAGACAGCGATACGCGCCAGTAAAAAAAACCTGGCTACCGGTTATGCCGATGCTTTGCCAGATGTCATCGCATCATTACAGTACGCACGAAAACATTACGGCCACAGTAAGATCATCGCCTGGGGCAGCTCCTATTCGGCAGCACTGGTAATTAAAGTTGCTGGCGATTTTCCGCAACTGGTTGATGGCGTGGTCGCTTTCTCACCGGGCGAATATTTTTCCCACCTCGGCAAAAGCAAAACCTGGATACGTGACGCGGCAAAAAACATTCGGACACCGACATTCATCACCTCATCAAAAAACGAAGCGACTGACTGGTCATCGCTTTACGAAGTTATCGATACAAGATACAGGCAAAACTTTATCCCTGAGACTGCCGGAAAACATGGCTCAAAAGCTTTATGGAAGAGACAGGCAGACAGTCAGGCTTACTGGGATGCTGTTACTGAATTTCTGAACAAACATTTTATGACTTCATCACAACCATAAAAAAGAGCCGCGTATCGCGGCTCTCACTACAGTTAGGTCATTACTAAAAAATTATTTCGTAAAATACATATAGTCTCTATCAAGTGAGTAGGTCCATGGCAACCCGGAATTCTTCCAGCCGTTTTTCATACGTTTACCTTTATTCTTACCTTCCTTGACCTTGTCGCCTTCGTAGCCGTCAACCACGGTATAAACTTTTGTATAACCGTTGTCAGCCAGCACGTTAGCCGCGCTTGCACTGCGTTTTCCAGAGCGGCACATCAGAATAACCGTGTCACTCTTGCCCAGTCCTTTCTTCTTCAGAGCCCTGCCGATGTCCGCAACAAAGTTTGTATTTTTGGCGCGCTTGTAACGATGTTTTTTATCGTTCCAGCCAGTGGTATCCATGAGAACGGTCGGTACGTGCGCATCCATCACCGTCGCTGCGCCAAGATAATTTAATTCAGATGGCGTACGAATATCAACGAACAGCGTCGAATCCATATTGGCATCGGTATATTTATAAGCCTGTTCGGCAGTCATATACAAACCCAGTTTGGTCTGTTTTTTCTTGTTTAGAGTCGACCAGTCCTGTGCCATTACTGCATTTGAAAAAACACTTAATACGGCGATGGCAATGACCGGTGTTAAAAAATGTTTGAGTGATGTTGAAATCATGATACTCCTCCGATATTAATTAAAATTTAAAGCCGTGTTGCTAGTGAAAATTCACATGTCCCGAACACTTTATGCATCTGCATATTTTTGTTGCGAAATTTTTTTACACACAATCGTTTTCTGCTCGAACCAGTTTTCCGCCAGCGGTTCGTACCAGTGCCGCTCACTCCGCCGATAAGGTGGAATAAAAAAATCGAGCATGCGACATTCTTTAGTGATCGATCGCAGCGCGTGGATGTTACCTCTGTCTGGCGTTAACACTGCTGTGTCACCGGCTTTCAAAACATGGCGTGAAAAACTGCTCAGTTCAGCCACACCTCGCGCTTCATCTGATCTGCTTTGCCTGACTTCATCAAACTGCCAGGCTTCGACTTCACCACTGATGACGCGAACCATGCCGGTCGCCCCTGGGTGGTCGTGCAGCTGCACCAGCTGGTCGCTATCGATATTTAAGATCCCACCATTGAGGTTCTGCCCCTTTATCATACGCTGCCACAACCAGTAACGGTTACCGGATTCGTACGAGGTTTCGACCGCCTCTTTAAATTCAGGCGAATGAATATCGAGCTGCTTCAGATATTGCATGCCACGCTCAGTAATCGCTTTCTGATCCAGTCCGTCGCTCACTCTTTCACCAGCCAGCTGTCCCATCTGTTGCTGAAATGCAGACCAGCTGAGCTTTTTCGCCGTGCTACCGCTCGCAACAACCACACCCGGAACCAGTGCAACAGATGCTGCCGTCAATAACAATCGCCGGCGACTAATCATCAGGCGCTTTCACTAACAGGCTCGGCATAACCTGGGCCATCATCTTTTTTAGCCTTGTCTCGTTCACCAGCGCTCTGGCTACCTGTTTCTTTCGATAAACGATCAAAGTACTTGATCGCCAGATCATCATTGTTGTGCGTCATCAGATCTTTGAAACCGTAACCGGTCATACGCATGCCGCGTTTGATGCTCCAGTAAAGCAGGCCGGCGACCAGCAGACCATAAGCCAGACCGACCAGTGCCTGTATCGTTGGGTCATGACCGAAAATATCCGGCACATGTTTTACTTTAGTGATGGTGGTTTCACGGGCGAGATCTTCCCAGAAATCCTGATACAAGGTGTATGGCAGATAACCGAGGAGAAATCCCGGGAAAGCGGCAACGGCTGTCATGTAGCCCAGACCCAGACGCATATAGGTACGGATCTCACAACCGATCATGGCCACCGAACCAAAACCCTGGCAGGCAGCGCCCAGTAATAACACCCAGGTGGGATTCATACCTAAAGGCAGTTTAATCTCAAAAAACTGCCAGCCGATCATGATCGCGCCCCACAACAACAATATCTCGATGAAGATGGCCGTAAACGGTGACATGGAACGAAACATGAAACGGGTCGAACCCGGAATCTTCCATTTCTTTTCAAAGAAATTTTCTTTGTGCTCCAGGCCCATGGAAATCTCTGGTGTCATAAATGCACACTCGGTACCAAATCCGGTTTTTGCCATGCCGACGCCGGCTACGATGCCGACCAGCAATAACCAGAAGGCCATGCCCCAGCCGATCACACTGACGGCATAGTTCCAGCCGAACAGGCCGTCTTCGGTGCCATAAACAAATGAACCGACGATGGCATTGCCAAAAAAGGCAAACATGAAAATCAGGATGGAAACACGCAACCAGTCACGTTTCGGGTTGTAATTACGGCTAGCCTTACAGGCCAGGCCATCGAGCGCCATCTTGCCTCCCTGTTCTGCGCCCAGTTCAGAGGTCTCCTTATTTTCCTGACCTTTAAAAACATGGCCGATCTTCATCACGCTCATCAGGTAAAAGGTTAAAAATCCCGCCGGTAAAATGGTGGTCAGATAGAGCAGAGAGGCGGTAGACATGGATGGCAGACCACCGAGAAAATGGTGTGTGGTACAGCCATGCGCGAGACGCGTACCAAAACTGAAAACAAAACCGCCAATAAAGGCCAGCACTAGTTCTTTGGTCGGGTACTTCACCCAGCCGCGCGACTCACCCTCCGCACGCGCCACCAGCCAGGCACCGACGACGACGCCGATAATAATCCAGTGCACGTTAGGATCATACGCACGCGACCACCAGCTGACACCCGGCGCCACGGTCTGTTCAAAAGCAGCTGTCATCTCTACCAGACCGGTGGTCAGTCCGATAGGTTTTTCCAGCACGATATAATTCATTATTTCTGCAACACCGACGAACACGCCGCTGACCCAGAAAGGCCACTGTCTACGCAAACTTAACATCTTACTTACTCTCGATTACTTATCCTGACAAACCAGCAGGGATAGATACGAACTCTACACGATCATCTTCGATGGCTATTAACAACCACCTTCTTCAGAGATACGCACGACGATTTTTTCAAATTTACGCCACGCATCCTTGTTTTCCACATCAAGCTTGATGGCATTTCGATAGGCTTCCAACGCCAGCGATAATTTCCTTTTCCTGGTGAGTTTGTCACCCTTGGCCATGCAGTCACTGACGGAGCTGCAATTAACCTTAAACTCTTTTGCGTGAACGCCTGCCGAGTAAAACGGCATGGCCAGGACGACCACCAGCATTATGTTCGATATTTTTTTTACAGACATATAAATCCTCCAACATTGAAATAAACTATGACATTGGCTTATATTAAAAACCTTTTACATGCACTTGCATTTGATTTATATCAAACCCAAGTTATCTTTTCCCCACCGTTCACTCGACCTTTTTATTGCCGGTAATCATAGCTTTAACCAGGTTCTCATCATGCAATTTGCCCGCAACAAATACACCAGCGATGTGTAAAATCACCAGGAACAGAACAAAATTAGCTGAGGCTTCGTGAATCTCTTCCCAGAAATCTTCGCCGTCTTCATCACCTTCATGTTCACCATGCTCATCTTCTTCGTGTTCATCATCGTCCGCATAAGCCGATTTAATCAAACTGATCCCGGGCGCTTGCACCGCCAGCGGCCCTGCGCCCTCTTCGAGAGCATACACTTTTAAACCGCTGTAAGTCACTACGATCAAGCTTAATAACAGTGCGATGATCATCGCGCCACCTGCCGGGTTGTGCCCCAGGTAATGCTTCGGGCTACCAGACAATAAATCCCTGGTGTATTTGATGATGGCCTGCGGCGAATACACGAAATCACTGAAGCGCGCAAAACGTGTGCCGACAAACCCCCACAACAACCTGAACACGAGCAGGCCTAATATGATGTAGCCCGAATATATATGTATGTCGCTCTCTTCGTCGCCACTGAGATACGCTACGGTAAATGCCAGCACCAGGCTCCAGTGAAATATCCGCACCAGTGGATCCCATACACGAACCTCTTTATTCATATCTTCTTTCATTCTTCTCTCCTAAAAGTTATGCCCGTTATTGTACGAATAAACAGCATTAAATCATCGGGCATATGCCGCAAAAGGTTTCTTATTGGACATATGTCCGTTACCATGAAACGCCTGACCCATGCACCCAGAGAGAGATCCGTGTTTAACATTCAGCCCAAGGAATATTATTTTATGCTTATTTTTTTCCTGTTACTGCTGGCAAGCGGTGTCGATGTAATGACCGATCTGGCGCAAGGCACCAATTTTAATCATGTCGCGCAGGAGACAGCTGTATTTACCCTCTCATTCATCGCACTGGGCTGGCTGTTGTTTGATATTCGCCGGCAGACGATCCAAATAGACGCTTTACGTGAAGAATTGACGAGCGCCCGGAAACCACAACACAAACCTGAAAAATACGTGCTCGACGCAAAAACAAACCTCAGTCAGGTCATCAGCCATCAGTTTGATGACTGGCAACTGACTGCCAGCGAAAAAGATGTCGGCTGGTTGTTATTGAAAGGACTAAGCCTGAAAGAGATCGCGGCACTACGCGAAACGCTGGAAAAAACCGTTCGCCAGCAGGCATCTTCTATTTACAAAAAATCAGCACTCAGCGGCCGCCATGCTTTTTCAGCCTGGTTCATAGAAGATGCACTATAAAAAACGTACTATCGAGAAAACCACAAAAACTATCATTTTTGTTACTGAATTTTTCTGTTTTATGTCTGTCGATAAAATATAGTGCTAAAACATTAACTATATAACCATACGAAACGGTCGCACATCTTAAAGGAGCTCACACAATGAACAAGATCACCATAGTCGGTGCCGGGCGCGTCGGTGAGTCGACCGCGCAATTCATCGCTGCCAAAAATCTGTGCCGCGAAATTGTTTTGCTGGACATACACGAAGGCGCCGCAAAAGGTGCCGCGCTGGACATCCAGGAAGTCGCGCCGATCTTTGAATACGACACCCGCATCATCGGCAGCACCGATCATGCGCTGATGGCCGATTCGGAGATCATCATCGTCACCGCCGGCCTGCCGCGCAAACCCGGCATGTCTCGCTCTGATGTTTTGTCCAGCAATATTCCTATCATCGATGGCATCGTCGACGGCGTGATGAAATATGCACCCGACGCCATCCTGTTATTCGTCACCAACCCGGTCGATGTCATCACCTATCACGCATTTTTGAAAACCGGCTGGCCGCGTAACCGCGTGTTTGGCCAGGCGGGTGTGCTCGACTCCAGCCGCATGGCAAGTTTTATCGCCATGGAGACCGGTTTCTCCAGCATGGATATCAACACCATGGTACTCGGTGGCCATGGCGATACCATGGTGCCTATGCTGCGCTACTGCACTATCGCCGGCATCCCGGTGGAAAAATTTATTCCCGCTGACCGCATGGAAGCCATCGTCGAACGCACCCGAAACGGCGGCGCCGAGATTCTTGCCTTGAGACAAAGCAGCAGCGCCTACGACGCCCCCGCCGCATCAGTCACCGAGATGGTCGATGCCATCGTGCATAACCGCAACCGCATCCTGCCAACGGTATGTTTACTGGAAGGCGAATACGGCCACGAGGACATCGCCATCGGCGTGCCCGCCATGCTCGGACAGAACGGCGTGGTCGACATCATCGAGCTGGACATGAACCAGGCTGAAAAGACCATGTTCAATAATTCGGCTTCACTGGTGAGAAAAGATCTTGCGCTGCTGAAAGCGATGTAAACCTGTTTTAATCGTCGGCTTTCGACACAAGGCTGACGTAAGAAATTATCTCTCGCAGAGTCGCAGAGCTCGCAAAGAAAAACCTTTATTATTTTTCCCAGGTCGGGCAATGCCCGCCCTACATTAAAAATGTTTTTCTTTGCGAGCTCTGCGGCTCTGCGAGAGAAACAAGTTTTTCTTTAATGTCCGCTTCTGGCGAAGTCAAAAACTTTATTACGCTAAATCGCTGGCGAAAAAGTCGATAACGTATTAAATTTCACTTGTGGAATTTCCACTCGCCGGGCAAAGCACAGATTGTTTGCCCACTGCACTATTCATCGCCAGAGACCGGGCCTTACAAAATGACAGATACATCCGATGTTGAGGTGTTGCGCGCAAACATCAACAACGAGACCTCCCAGATTCACTGGCACGAACTGCAACGTTTTTTTGCCGGCGGCTGGTTAATCTATGTCAGCAGCCAGAGCAACCTGCTGGATGTGGCCGTTGCTTTTTCGCTGGATAACAAAGAAGATGTCAGCCACTGGCTAACCTCGGGTGAAGTCGCCAGGGTAAGCGATGAACAGGCAAAAAAATGGCACGAAGCAGATGCTATATTCTGGTCGACGGTGGTCAAACCCTGGGTATTAATTCAACCTGTCACCGACACGCAACCGGATGATAATGTCCACTAAACAAACAGGCAAGCACATACTATGAACTTTTTAGAAGAGTTTATTAAAAAAGAATCATCATCCGGCATCCTGCTTATCTTCGTCACCATCCTCGCGTTGCTGCTAAAAAATTCCATGCTCAGCGAGTACTACGCGGCGTTTTTGAGGACACCCGTCGAAATCCGCTTCTCAGATCTGCACATTGCGAAACCATTGCTACTCTGGATCAACGATGGCCTGATGGCTATCTTCTTTTTATTGATCGGCCTCGAAGTCAAACGGGAATTTTTAGAAGGGCAACTCTCCACCCCGAGCCAGATCGCACTGCCCGGCATCGCTGCTCTCGGCGGCATGATAGTGCCCGCCTGTTTTTATATATTCATTAACGCTGGCGATGCAACAGCCATGCGCGGCTGGGCTATTCCGACGGCCACTGACATCGCATTTGCTTTAGGTGTGCTGGCGCTACTGGGAAAACGCGTGCCCCTGTCTCTGAAAATATTTTTGATGGCACTGGCCATTATCGACGACCTTGGCGCCATCGTTATCATCGCATTATTTTATACCGTCGAACTCTCAACGCTGTCGATCACGGTTGCGGCAACATCACTGGTGATCCTGGTAATTATGAACCGTTTGGGCGTGGCGAAAAAAGCCGCCTATATAATCGTCGGCGTGGTGTTATGGGTCAGCGTTTTAAAATCCGGCGTACACGCCACCCTTGCTGGCGTCGCCCTGGCTTTCACCATCCCGCTTAACTGTAAAAACGAAAAAGGCGAAACCTTCTCTCTATCAAAAGAGATGGAACATGACCTGCACTACTGGGTCGCTTTTTTCATTCTTCCTCTATTTGCATTTGTTAACGCCGGCGTAGATCTGCGTAACGTATCCCTGGATCAGATGACGACTGGTGTACCACTCGGTATCATGGCGGGTCTGTTTCTTGGTAAACAGATTGGTGTTTTTGGCTTTAGCTGGATAGCCATCAAACTGGGGCTTGCGAAGATACCCGACAAAAGCACCTGGTTACAACTTTACGGTGTTTCCATTTTAACCGGTATCGGTTTTACCATGAGCCTGTTCGTTGACTCGCTGGCGTTCACCGACAGCAACCTGTATCAACAGGCGGACAAACTTGCAGTCCTTATCGCATCATTCGCCGCCGGTATTGCCGGTTACCTGATACTGCGCGCAGGAAAATATAACGAATAAAACAAAACGATTATTGATACAATCAATTTTTGAAAACACAGACTCATGTGTTTAAACCAGTCAGGGCATCGCTATGGATACACGGATACCATTTTTTGGCAAACAACGGCTGACGACTATACTGCCACTTTCTTTTTTACTGGCCACTTCTTTTTTGCTTGGTGCCTGCGAACAAACCGAACAAGCCTATGTGCCCGTTTCACGCCCCGTTAAAACTATCGTTGTCGGCAGCGCGGGCGGTAACGATACCCGCACTTTTCCGGCGGTAGTCGATGCCATACAAAAAGCCGATATATCTTTTCGCGTTAGTGGAAAAATTCAAAAAATTCTGGTGAAGGAAGGCGATCATGTCAAAAAAGGGCAAGTACTCGCAGAACTGGATCCCACCGATTTTGAGATTACCCTGAAAGACCGTCAGGCCAGTTTCGACACCGCCAAAGCTAACTTCAACCGCGCTAAAACACTGGTCGCAAAAGGCGTAATTTCCAAAGTCGAACACGATGAGATCCGCGCCAAATTCTATACCGCCAAAGCCAATCTGGAAGCGGCCAAACAGGATTTAAACTACACCAGACTAAAAGCAAGCTTCGATGGCATCATCGCCAAACGTCACGTGGAAAATTTTGAAGAAGTCGTACTATCACGCCCGGTTTTTTCTCTGGAAGATGTCTCTGCACTAAAGGTTCAAATCGACATACCTGAAAACCTTGCCATCGTCATCAATAAAAAACGCAAGGGCGATCGCAAGCTGCGCGCCATTTTCGACAGCATTCCGGGCCAGAACTTTCCGCTCAGATATATCGAATCCTCCTCAAAAGCCGATCCGAACACACGCACCTTTAAAGTCACCCTGAAGATGGAGAACCCGGTCAACTACAATATTTTGCCGGGCATGACTGCCACCGTTTTTGCCGAATTGCTTCCAGAAGAATCAGCTTCTGCTTCCAGCATTGCAGTGCCGGTATCCGCCGTGATTGCCGACAATGATAAACAGGCGACCGTGTGGGTGGTAAACGGAGACAGCATGACCGTCAGCCCCAAAACCGTTGAGCCGGGCCCGATGGTCGGCGACACCATGCTGGTAACCGGCCTGACGCCGGGCGAACGCATCGTTATCGCCGGCGCGTCTTTCCTGCGAAAAGATATGAAAGTCACCTTGCTGAAAACGGGTGAACAGGCACAGTAATCCGGCTGATTCAAAACCGGCTTCGCACCGCCTTTCATAATAATCGCACGGTCAAAGGACATGGAACATAAATGAACATTGCAGAATATTCCGTTACCAAAAAAGTTACCACCTGGCTTTTTATCATCCTGATGCTTGCCGGTGGCGCGACCGCGTTGCAGGAGATCAGCCGGCTCGAAGACCCTGAGTTCACCATCAAGGAGGCCAAGGTTTATACGCTTTATCCCGGAGCAACGCCGCAGGAAGTTGAACGCGAAGTAACCTATCACATCGAAAACGCGGTACAGCAGTTACAGCAGTTAAAACGTGTTGAGTCGATTTCTCAAAACGGTTTTTCCGAAGTCACGGTCAAGATCAAGGACAAATATAAAAAGTCCGACTTCCCCAACATCTGGGACGAGTTACGTCGCAAGATCACCGATGCCCAGCCGCAGTTGCCGCCGGGCGCAAAAACCTCGGTGGTATTTGATGACTTCGGTGATGTTTTCGGCCTGTTCTATGCGCTGACCGGCGACGGCTACAGCTACCGTGAATTAAAAAATTACGCCGACATATTGAAAGAGCAATTGCTGCTGGTACCGGGCGTCAGGAAAATCACCATCGATGGCGATCAGAAAGAAGTGGCCTATCTGGATGTCTCTCGCGCCAACCTGACAAAACTTGGCATCTCCAATCTGGAATTTAAGAACGTATTAAAGTCGCAGAATCTGGTCTCCGATTCCGGCAACGTGCGTGTCGGCGATGAATACATCCGCATCAATCCCACCGGCCAGCTGATGTCAGTGCAGGAAATCGGTGAACTGCTGGTCAGCGGTAAAAACAATACTCTGGTGCGCATCAAAGACATCGCCACCGTACGTCGCGCTTATGAAGAAGTGCCGACGAAATATAATTTCTTCAACGGCAAACCGGCGCTGACTATCGGCATTTCCATGCTGCCCGGACAGAACGTGGTCGCCGTCGGTGAACGACTGGATCGCCGTCTGGCTGAATTACAAACCGTCACACCTGTCGGCATGCATCTCGATGCGATCTACGACCAGCCCAACATCGTCGATGTTTCGGTCAGAGGTTTTATCATCAATGTGGTGCTGGCACTGGTCATCGTCATCGTGGTGCTGCTGTTTTTTATGGGTCTGCGCACCGGGCTGATCATCGGCGCCATCCTGTTGATCACCGTGGCCGGCACCGTCTGGTTTATGAACGTCTACGGCATCGACCTGCAACGCATCTCGCTGGGCGCGTTGATCATCGCGCTTGGTATGCTGGTGGATAACGCCATCGTCGTCGCCGAAGGCATGCTGGTCAGGATCAAACGCGGTGAAAACGGCGTTAAAGCTGCCCGCGAGGTGGTCGGTTCGACCATGTGGGCACTGCTCGGTGGCACCGTCGTCGGCATCGTCGCCTTTGCCGCCATTGGTCTGTCGGAAGATTCCACCGGCGAATTTGCCAACTCGTTATTCTGGGTTATTTTTATCTCTCTGCTGCTGTCCTGGTTTACCGCAGTCACCATGACACCCTTATTGTGCATACAATTTCTCAAAGCCGACAAACCCGGAGAAGAACAAAGTGATCCTTACAGCGGCTTTCTGTTTGTTAAATACCGCCAGTTTTTAGGCACCGCCATCCGTTTTCGCTGGACGACCGTGGGCGTCATACTGGCCTTGTTTGCTTCTGCACTGTTCGGTTTCGGTTATGTGAAAAGCAGCTTTTTTCCGGACTCGAACACACCCATGTTCTTCTTTGATATGTGGAACGTCGAAGGCACGGACATACGCCAAACCCGCGATGACCTCCTCCAGATCGACGATTATCTGCGCAGCCTGGATGGCGTGGTGAGCACCACGGCATTTGTCGGCAGTGGTGCCACACGCTTCACCCTGGTCTATTCTCCCGAATCGCCCAGCGGCGCCTACGGCCAGATCATCATCAACACCGAAACACTGGAAAGCATCCCGCGCATCGAAAAGTTATTGCTCGACTACACCGCAAAAAACTTTCCGGATTCGGAACCAAAAACCAAAGCACTGCGCATCGGCCCGGGGCGTGATGCAAAGATCGAGGCACGGCTGAGCGGGCCGGATCCGGTGGTTCTCAGAAAACTGTCACTGCAGGTGCAGCAGATCATGGCGGACGATGGCGGTGCTATCAATATCCGCGATGACTGGCGTCAGCCGGTAAAAGTCATCCGCCCCATCTACAACGAAAAAGCGGCACGCCAGCTGGGCGTCACTCGCGAAGAAGTCAGCAATGCCATGCTCGCCGCCTTCGACGGCCAACAGGTCGGCCTGTTCAAGGACGGCATCCGTCTGCTGCCTATCATCCTGCGTCCACCGTTGTCGGAACGGGCAGATGTCAGCAGTATCCGCGACATCCCGGTGTACAGCCCGATACTGCAAACCTCGGTCCCTGTCGGGCAGGTGGTCTCCGCCTTTAAAACCGAATGGGCCGATGCAAAAATACGAAAACGCAACCGCGTCTACACCATTACCCCTTCCTGTGACCCGGCGCAGGGGCTGGCAACCGCCTTGCTCAATCGCCTCAAGCCACAGATCGAAGCCATGTCATTACCACCGGGTTACATGCTTGAGTGGGGCGGCGAGTTCGAAGATTCACGCGACGCCAACAAAGCCATTAATTCATCGCTGCCCGCGGGTTTCCTGACCATGATCGTCATCGTCATTTTGCTGTTTGGCAAGATACGCCAGCCATTGATCATCTGGCTGACCGTACCGCTGGCGATTATCGGCATCACTGCCGGCCTGCTCAGCATGAATGTCGCCTTCGGTTTCATGGGGCTATTAGGCGCACTGAGCCTGGTCGGCCTGCTGATTAAAAACGCCATCGTACTAATCGAAGAAATCGATATGAATATTGTGGCGGGCAAAGAGTCTTATAATGCAATACTTGATTCCGCCGTTTCCAGAATGCGGCCGGTGATGATGGCGGCCAGCACCACCATTCTCGGCATGGCGCCATTACTGGGTGACGTATTCTTTTTGGATATGGCGGTTGTTATAATGTTCGGGTTAGGCTTTGCGTCAGTATTAACGCTGATTGTGGTGCCGGTACTGTACGCCATATTTTTTAACATCAAAGCCAAGGGTAACGCTGATTCATGATCACACACTCTAGCTGGATCCTGGACTTAGCAAACATTTTTTATGAACAGATTTACTCGGGTAGCTTTTATTTCCAGCATCATAGCCGGTGCTTTTTTTATCTCGTCATGCGTAACATTGACCAATGATATCGAAGTCGAAACACACGCCAGCCCTGAGGCTGACTTTAACGCATACAAAACATATGCCTGGGCCGGCAACGCGCAGATAGTCTTTGACCCCATCGGCCAGTGGGAACAGCCAACTTTAGATACCGACGAAGAAGTTAAATTTAACATCAACCGCGAGCTGCGCAGCAAAGGGTTGTTTGAAGTGACCAGTGACCCCGATCTTCTGGTGGCTTTTGCGGCGGGTGTCGACATGACCTATCTGGAGTTAAAAGAAGATCCCGACTCCAGAAATCAGGTATTAACCAACATTCCCAAGGCTGCGCTTGTCATCGCCTTGATCGACGCACGTACCGGCTATACCGTGTGGCTGGGGTTTGCCGAAGGCCAGGTGCAGAAACAGCAAACGATTGAAAATATACGAAAACGGATCGATTATGCAGTGAGCAGCATCTTTAAGGATTACAAAAAATAATTACGGCTCCAGACCTGAGCATCAATAAAAAAGCAGGGATATCATTCATACCTGGTATCACTTTTATTCCACCACACATCGCCGTCATTTAACTCGCCACCGATATCAGCCTGACGGCGCGGTTGGCCACTCCTGCAATCATAACTGACCAGACGTAGACGCTGCGGATTACGTCGATCACCACCGGCACGACGATCGATCCAGTCCTTGCGCCGTTCTACCGTCTCAACATTACTGGCACTGCCCTTTTTTGACATTACAGACACCCTCATCTGAGTTGATATCAATACAGCTGTTAAAGCTATTTACTATAGGGCGCTTTTATAATGTCGAAGTCAAGAAAAAGGCGATTGAAGTTTTTTATGCTTCAATCGCCTCCAGCCAAACCCAATCAGGGTTAACTTATATACAAGCTGTAACAGCGTTAATGCTGTACCTCTTCCTTCTCAATCGTTTCCAGGCGATCATTCAAAATCATGTAATCACCGCCGGTCTGGAAGCGCACCACTGAGAAACCGTGATTGCTGACACGTTTCACTTCAACAATCTGGCCTGTACTGGCAATTTTAGCCTGAGAACCTTTTTGTAGATATTTAGAATCCATCTGTCTCTCCCCCATTTATTGTTATTATCATTCTTCTTGTTATCAGGCGTAGTTATAGCACACTTCTTATAAAAATTTTACAAAAACACTATAACTTTATGATTTTTATTATTTAACCCGTTTTAAAGTAGCCAGCCAGCCAGGATTTTTCGCCCCTTTCCCCAAACGAACGCTATTGCTGGCCCCATTTTCATACCAGCTCTGGTGCGATAGATTCGGCTCTATCTGATAACCCCAGCAGACGCCGTCTTCATCCTGTGCGATTAGTGCAGTGTCTCACATTAAGCATATAAATAGAAAGACGCTAAATACACTATTGCTGCGTCGTTGCGCCCTCCTGAGGTAGAATAACTGCCTCTTCAAGGACGCGCCGGGCATTTGCTCACCCTCATTTTGTCTATATATGTGTTTAATATGAGACACTGCACTGGCACACCCAGTCAGGAATTTCGTTAAACTCTACGCTCATAATAATCAGGATTCAATAAGTAACAAGACAAATGGGCAGATACCGACCACCGCAACCTGTTGGCTCAAAATATATCACAGCCGAAGGCCATAAACGCCTGACTGAAGAGCATGATTATCTGTGGAAAAAGAAACGGCCGGAAGTCACGCGCATCCTTTCCGCCGCGGCTGCAGAGGGTGATCGCTCAGAAAATGCCGAGTACATCTATCGTAAAAAAGAACTGCGGGAAATCGACGCTCGCGTACGCTTCCTGCGCAAGCGGCTTGATGACATGGTGGTCGTCGATCGCATTCCCAAAGATACCGATAAAGTGTACTTCGGCGCCTGGGTAACGATCGAGGATGAAGCGGGCACTGAAAAAACCTATCGGCTGGTCGGCCCCGACGAATTCGACCCCAAACTGGGCTACATCAGCATGGATTCACCCATGGGCAAAGCCCTGTTAGGTAAATCACTGGAGGCGGAATTTTACATCGTCCTGGACAGTAAAGACGGCCAGAAGAAACACATGTACATTATTAACGAAATCCGTTATAACGCCGATAAAAGCTGATTTTATTGCTGTAAATTTCCCCTGTCCAAAGCATCTGCCACAATAAAAAAAGCCCTCGGATGAGGGCTTTTTCAGCTTAAACCAGCTACAAAAATTATTGCTGTGGCGCCCGCTGCGGTGCCTGCTGTGGCGCCGGACCACGAGGTCCATAACCCGGTGGCGGACCATATGGGCGAGGGCCGTAATTTGGCGCATAACCCGGTGGCGGACCATAAGAACCAGGGCCAGGACCGTAATAACCCTGAGGCGGACCATAAGGACCAGGGCCACCATAACCATAGGGGCCAGGACCACCGTAACCATAAGGACCACCGCCATAGTAATCATCATCGTCGAAAGTGTTTTCCATCTCTTCCATCCAGTAGCGAGGATCCCATTCGTCATAAGGGTTGTAGTTGTTGCCCCATCCATTGTTACCAAATGGCCCCCAGTTATTATTGCCTCCGCCCCATGCGAAACTGCTCGTAGCCGCAAGCAAAAGGCTCATTGCCAACGCTACTCGTAAAATAGTTTTCATCTCATTTACTCCACTATCAGATTTAATTTCGAACCATTCCATTCTATGCCAGCATCACAAACACTTCAATGACATGAATCAAAACTTTCTATGGAATTACGGCTCGTATCTTTTAACTCTCGCTTAACTTTGACTACCATATAGGTATCAGACAACCGGTAAATACAATAATGGATAACGCCAACATACACCAACTTGAATCCACCACAGAATTACTTAATAAGGCGATCGCCGATATAGGTCAGGTCATCCTGGGCAAAGACCACCAGATAAAACTGGCCCTGACCTGTTTACTCGCCAGAGGCCATTGCCTGATCGAAGACCAGCCGGGTGTCGGCAAGACCACACTGGCACACACCATGGCCCAGGTGATGGGGCTGGATTTTCACCGGATTCAATTCACCAGTGATTTATTACCCGCCGATGTTTTAGGTGTATCCATCTTTAACCGGGAACAATCTTCTTTTGAGTTTCATCCCGGGCCGATCTTCTCGCATTTCATCCTCGCCGACGAAATCAATCGTGCCACACCGAAGACGCAGAGCGCTCTACTCGAGGCCATGGAGGAACACCAGGTCACCGTCGAAGGTGAGACCCGCGAACTGCCTGAGCCGTTTTTTGTCATCGCTACACAGAACCCCACACACCAGATCGGGACCTACCCGCTACCGGAATCGCAGCTCGATCGTTTTCTGATGCGTATCGATCTGGGTTACCCTGATAAAGACGCTGAGCGACAGTTACTCGAAGGCGAAGACCGGCGCACGATCATTCAAAGCCTGAACCCCGTCTTCAAAAAAGAACAGCTATTCAAAACACAACAACTCGCTGCAGCCTTGCATGTATCACCGGCGATACTGGATTACATTCAGGCGATACTCGAATTCACCCGGCAGAGCAGCACATTCGAATTCGGCCTGTCCCCACGCGGCGGCCTGGCTCTACTCAACGCGGCCAAAGCCTACGCCTTAATCGATGCTCAGAAATATGTTTTACCCGAACACGTGCAAACGATTCTGCCCGCAGTGGTAAATCACCGACTGCCGATACATCTAGATACCATGTCAAAACAACTGAAAACTGCCGCGCAACATATTACGGACTCGATCAGTGTCGCATAATGTCAGCACTGTTAAATAGTCTGAGTAATATTTTTCGCCTGTCCACGTTATGGCCAGACTTCAGTCGCCGCCCGGTTTTTAAATTCATTTCCAGACGCAGCGGACCGTTTGATGGCGCTGTGACTCTAACGCGTGACCGCGTTTACATCATACCGGCAAAAGCCGGCGTAATTTTTTCACTGCTGCTACTGACTTTGCTGATCGGCTCCATCAATTATGAAAAAAGTCTGGGCTTCGTTTTAACTTTTCTATTAACCGGCATCGGTAACGTTTTATTATTATCGACCTGGCGAAATATCGCCGGCCTCGAATTAAAAAGTAGCAACAGCCCGGCCGTGTTCGCAGGTGAGCCGGCAACGTTTAGCATACAACTCATCAACCATCAGTCGTTAGACCGCTATTCGATCGCCATAGGTCAGCAACATACCGAACAGGATATCGTCAACTGCGCAGCAAACAGCACGCAGATGATTAACCTCAGGAAGATGACCAGTAAACGCGGCGTCCTGAATGCCGGACGTTTTCGCCTGTACACGGAATTTCCTTCCGGGTTATTTGTTGCCTGGACGTGGGTCGATCTGTCCATGTCCTGTATCGTCTACCCGGCACCGGACAGCAACACGAAACTGCCAACCTTTGATCACAGTGACTATGGCGATACCGATTCACCCAGCCAGGGACTGGAAAATTTTAGCCACCTCAGAAAATACCATCAGGGCGATAACATCAGTCGCATATCATGGAAAGCGGCTGCAAAAAATGGCGAGCTGTTCAGCAAAGAATTTATCGGTTCAAAACCCGTGACACACTGGATCAACTGGGACGACATCCCTGCCCGCGACAGCGAACAACGCCTGTCCATCATGACTGCACTGATCATTCACGCTGAAAAAAATCAGCAGTGTTACGGCATCAAACTGCCAGAGAAACAGATCACGCCGGATAATGGCAACAAACATTTCCATCAATGTCTAACCGCATTGGCATTGCATTGAAACGAATAACAACACTGCCCCCGAAGTGAAAACACTCACCGACAAACCAGCGCCGAACACCCGCTTTTTGTTACTGGCCGGAATACACCTGTCTGCCTTACCACTTTATAGCAGCATGCCATTAACTACCCTCCTGCTGATAGCAGCGCTGAGCCTGTGGCAACTTTATTTAATCAGGCAACGCAGAAAAAATCCCGGCAAGCTTATTCAGATACTGGTCATATTTGTTTCATTTGTCACCGTGCTGTATTCATACGGACACATCTTTGGCCAACAACCGGGTATAGCACTGGTAACACTAATGGCCATACTCAAACTGTTCGAAACAAAAAATGCCCGCGACTGCTACATCATTATTTACAGCGCCTTCTTTATCATCGCCAGCAATTTTTTCCATTCACAATCGATCTGGTTGATTCTTTATGTTTTCCTTGTCGTTATCTTTCTGATCGCCATACTTATAACTTTGAGCGACAAACTAAAATCACTGCCATTAAAAAGTCATCTGCTTTTGGCCTCACGATTCGTTTTTTACGCCATGCCTCTGATGTTGATTTTATTTGTCCTGTTCCCGCGGATACCCGGTCCATTATGGGGGCTACCCGATGACGCCTTCACCAGAAAAACGGGATTAAGCGAAGAGATGTCGCCGGGTGACATCAACCGCCTGATCAGCTCATCGGCTATCGCCTTTCGCGTTAAGTTCGATAAAAAAGCACCACCACACAGACAGCTCTACTGGCGCGGCGCTGTTTTATCTTTATACGATGGAAAAACCTGGCGACGCAGTGACGCGCCTGACTCCGCACAGGCCAACATCCGATATAATGGCAACGGTAAAAACATTTTTGACTACCGGATAACACTCGAACCAACAAACCTGAAGTGGCTTCTAAGCCTGGAATATCCAGAAGTTTATGACAGCCCGGGCAAACACAAAACGTACAAGGTCAACCGCGAAGCGATGCTGATCACGCGTGACAAAATAAGCAACGTCATAAACTACACGGTCACATCAGAGACCACTGCCAGCAATCAGGCGCTGTTCGAACCGGAAGATTACAAAAACCGTCTATTGCCGATCAATAGAAATCAACTAACGATACAGCTGGCCAGGGACTTATTTCGATCGTCAAATTTTAATACACGGCGATATATAAACGCCATACTCAGCCATTTTCGAAATAACAAATTTGTGTACACCCTGAATCCAGACTTACTGGGCGAAGACGCCATGGATGATTTTTTATTTACCAGCAGGCGCGGCTTCTGCGAACACTATGCCAGTGCGTTTACCTACCTGATGCGCGCGGCCGGTATTCCAGCGCGCGTGGTGATCGGCTATCAGGGCGGCAAAATGAACCCGCTGGATGACTACATGATCGTACGCCAGTCCGACGCACACGCCTGGTCCGAGGTCTGGGTAAACGACCACTGGCAACGCGTTGATCCAACAGCGGCTATTTCACCCGACCGGGTGGAGCGGGGCGTATTACACGCGGGACTCGAAGCCAACCAGCTGCCATTATTGCTGATGTCACAAAACCAGTTTTTAAAAGATGCTGTCTTTCTATACGACAGTTTTCAGAACAGCTGGAATCAGTGGGTCATCGGCTTCAACCAGAAAAAACAGAGTGACCTGCTAAAGTCACTCGGCTTTGAAGATGCGAAGACATCTAACCTCATCCTGCTTTTAGTCATCTGCTTAACGATAGCCGGCTCGGTTATCGGCTGGTTTTTATTGACACATAATGCTGTCGAAAAAGATCAGGTACAGCATTATTACAAGCTGTTCTGCATGAAGCTGAAACGATATGGTATGCAACGTCGATTGAATGAAGGGCCTGTCGATTTTGAGAAACGTATCCATAATGAACGCCAGCTCTCAACAAACTCGCAACATGATATGGCCTTTATATTTAAGGCCTACCGGACGCTACATTACGGTAACCGGGAAAATACCCATTTGCTCGCAAGTTACATAAAAAAAATTAAAAAGCTTAAACTACGAGAAAAATAATTAAAACTAGCTTACATTATCATCAACAAATTTACGCAGGAAAGACGGCGGTTTCGCGCCACTAAAACGCGCCACCTCTTCACCATCGACTATCAGCAACACCGTCGGAAAGCCTCTGACCTGATACCGACCGGCAAGCTTCATGTTCTCGCCTTCATCAACTTCAACTTTTGCGAGTTTTATCGCACCATCATATTCACTTACCAGCTTTTTTAATAAAGGCGCAATAACAAGACAGGGTGAACACCACTCGGCCCACAGATCTACCAGCACCGGCGTTTCCGCCGATGCTTTTAGAACCATCTCATCATACTGCTCCAGATCCACGTCAAATATCAATTCTTTTGTATCAACCACTTTCCCATCAACTATAAATTTTAAAAACCAGATTATACAATGTCACGTTACAACACGATATAATATGTAACAAATGTAACTACCCGATTAAATAACCATGAACTCTATCACCATCGAACACAATGTCACTCCTGCGAAACTCGACGTTTTATATGTCGATGACTGGCCCGTCTGGACAAAAGGTATTTCTGAGTTTGACTGGAGCTATGACAAAAAGGAGACCTGTTACATCGTCGAAGGCAAAGCCATCATAACACCGGAGAATGAAGAACCGGTGACCATCCAGGAAGGGGACATGGTATTTTTTCCACAGGGCATGAAGTGCGTCTGGAAAATAATAGAACCTATCGAAAAACATTACATCTTCGATTAAACACGAGGCACAACCATGGAACTCTGGCAACAATTACTAGCTGCAGCATTAATGGTCATGCTCCTTTTTATGGTTTTTCCGGGAGTTAAACACGCCATCAAAAAGAGCAAACACGCTGAAGAAAAGCACTGGGGCACCGTTATGTTATTGGCCATCGTCCTGATCGCTTTCGTGCTGCTGATGATTTATTCTGTGCAGTAGCCACAACTGTGCTTGGGCTGAGAAACCGCAAACACGCTATTTTCAAATATAAGATTTACATCATTTAAACGCTACTTTCTTTACTAGCAGCTGCATGGTTGGCGCTTGTACGAACAAGGAAAACGTCACCACACCAAAAGCAATAGACTGGATCGTCCACCAGTAATCCAGGCTGGTAGGCAACGACAGAGCCAGCGCCAGTGTCACCGCACCCCGCAGACCACCCCATACCATGACAGTCTGCGCCGAAAAAGACACCCTCAGGTCTTTAAATAGTGCAAATAAAACAAGTACGCCATAAACACTGATCGCTCTCGCGAGCAGCAACGAGAATATTGCTATCAACATCGCCAGCCAGCGCTGCTCAAACATATCCATGGTAATCACCACACCCATCATCAGAAACACGCTGACGTTCGCAACATATGACAATACCCTCCATAGATATTTATTTGCCAATACTGGCTCATCGCTTCTTTCAGAAGATGCCGATCCATCCTTGCCGATCGTTGAATAACACAACGCCGCCAGCAAGGTAGACATGACGCCTGACACTTCAAAGTATTCAGCCAGCAGGTAGGAACCATAAGCCACCATCAGGCTCATCACACCACTCAATAAATCCTGGCCAGTCTTTCTTTGCAAGAGACCAGACAACAGACCAAGCATCAACCCTGTTAATGCCCCGCCGCCGAAAATGATAACGAATCGCACAATAACATCTGCGACCGAACTCATATCATCAACTGATACCACACTCGCAGTTGCGGTTGCCATCGACAGGAACAGGCTGAACAAAACGATAGCGGTCGCATCGTTGAACAGGCTCTCACCTTCGAGCAATATACTGATGCGTCTGGATGCTTTCATGCCACGCAAACTTTCTGTGATTGCAGACGGGTCTGTCGCAGCCAGTACTGCGCCTGTAATCAATGCCGCCATCCATGGAAAACCTGACTCATGACCGATGCCATAAAACAATAGAGCTGCCACAATTAAACAGGTAAGCAACATGGCAATGATCGCCAAAGACAATATGACGACAAGGTTACTTTTTAATTGCTGTTTATTTATGTTCAGCGCCGACTCAAAAACGAGTACCGGGATGAAAACGTAAAAAATTATTGCCTGAAAATTATCCGAACGGATGCCGGTATCGATGCCGGCGGAAACGACAATTTCTGAAACCACAAAACCCAGCAATACCAGAATGCTGGCAAAAGGCATATGCAATAGACGCGCAATGGGTTGTGCAAGAAGAGACAGCCCCAGTATTAAAACCAGCGCAAATATGATGTGCTCGACAGTCATTGCATTGAGACAAGGACGTTGGTAATTAATTCATTAGTAATTAATTTACCTGTTGCCAGCTATCCCAATCTGAATTATTTTCAGCGACATGAAATAAGGCTGCTATGGCATGACGATCATAGCGGCTGTCTGCTTCAGAAATTAATATATCGAGCACTTCCTTGATCGGTTTTCCTGCGCGATAAGCTCTCGAACTCGTCATCGCCACGAAGGCGTTAGCCACCGACAGTATTCTGGACTCCTGAAAAATATCATCCCCGGTAAGTCCTCTGGGGTATCCACTGCCATCGAGGCACTCATTTTTTTGCTGGACAAAATCGATGACCGGACCATCAAACTCAAGATCTTTCAAGATCTCCACGCTGTAATCAATGTTCTTCCTCAACATCAACGCCTGCTCTTCATTTAACGGTTCGATGTTGGTCAACATTTCAGCCGGTATATATAATTTACCGATGTTAGCCAACAATGCGGCCATTGCCAGAGACTCGATGCGCTCTCTCGGCAACCCCATTGCTTGTGCGATCGCCACTGCCACTTCTCTGGTTCTTTCAGAGTGGTGCGCACAATGCGGATCATGTTTGTCGATAACCTGTGCCAGCGTCGAAATAATTCCATCCATCAAACGATTATGCCGGCCCTGCGCATCCTTCAACTTTGTTATATCGTGCATCACAAATAAATGCGACCGCTTGTAATCAGGGTGATTCAGTGGAACGACCGATACGTGATAGTCGTGCCGTTTACCAGCAAACGCCAGACGCATCTCAACATTGCGCACTATTTCATTATTTTCACTCGGCTGTACCGCCAGCAACTGATGGGTGATCTCTGTATTAAAAATATGATTTAACGCTTTGCCACGAATATCGGTATTGTCTATGGAAAATGTTTTTGCCAGCGCATCATTGATAAACACCAGTTTATTTTTATGGTCGAGCAAAAAGATATGGTCATTTATGCTGTCACCGATGGCATTCAATAATTCAGCCCGCGCTTTTAGGCGTCGCGTAGCCTGCTGCAGATGCAAGCTCGTCGCGTGTCGCCAGATCGCGATAAAACTTATCGCGACGATGAACACCGCCAGCAAAAAGATCGTCAGGATAAAATTCTGATGCGCTCTTGATTCCGCCAGCGCCTCCGTGACATCAATTTTTTGCACCAGCATCATTGTCGTGCCACGCACCGGTCTGGCCGTCGCCAAAACAGAAACTCGGCGATAATCCGGCAGGGCAACGAAACCACCGATGGTTTTCGCCACAAAAGCTTCGGCGGTGATCTTCTTTTCAGGCGCTATTACCTGTTTATGAAAAACTTCAAAACCATCTTTAAGCGGGCTCAAGTAGCTAACACTATTCTCATCCAGCGCCACCAGCAAAGTTTCTTCGGAATTTGTTGTCACCCATTCTTTGAGCAATAGTGCATACAAACTGTTTTCTGGATTGATCACCGCTACTACGGCCGCCCTGTAGTCGTTCGGACTCATCGGCTGCACCGAACTTACCGGTGCGACCACTATCAACCTGGGCAGCCGCTCACCTTCGTCATCAGCGCCAGCGTCATAGATATTCGAAATATAAACCGAACCGTTTTTCAGGGCTCTGTTATATGACTGGCGCACGGCGATATCGTTAACCGGAAAATATCGTGTCGACAACAGAACACTCTGGCCATCAACGATTGCGATGCCATCGTTGATCTTGTTTTGCTGATTGCTTTTTATGTTTTTGATCGGTGTGAAAACGCCCGCGTGATCGGCTGTCGCATTAATCAGATTTTTTAAATGATGCAACTGACCACGACTTGTTTCGCTATTTTCTTTTTCTGCCGACGTCACCTGGCTGACATATAATTGCAGCAGGGGATTATTTGCCAGTTCATCGATATAACCGGCCTGCCCGGCGAACCACTTTTCGACAGCATGCTGCTGCGATTCGGCCATGATATTCAGCCGCGCCTGCCAGGCATCGAGGTCACGCTGTTTTTCAGCTGAAACGTATTCGAAGACCAGCCAGATACTGCTGCCTATAAATAGTAACAATAAAATAGAAGCAATAAACGTCGCTTTATTTCTCACGGCTCACTCGGTGACCACACACTGGTCTCGCTCTCCCAGGAAGGCAATATTAATTTGGCACATGCATCCACCAGCTGTTTTCATTCACCGAATACACCGGCACATAATGAAAGATGTCCGCGTGTGATATCACTTCCTCGATCTGATTATCCAGTATCAGGATATCGTTGTTATTTTCTATCGCCATGACCGCATGCGGAATCCTGAGATTGGTATCTTGCACCACCACCACACGCATCAGATGCGTATCGTACCCCAGCCACTTCATCGACAACATCTTGATGATGGCATAATCTTCACAATCACCATTATTCGTCAGGAATTCTTTCGGCGTCGCCCAATAATCAACGACACCATAATTTTCGATATCCAGTGTGTATTTTTTTTCATTGGCATATTTATTCACCTGCTTTATCTGCTGCCTGACGGGCAGGTGTTTTATATCTTTTAAAAAAGCCTGCCATTGTTTCAGGTGACAGTGATTGAATTTTGTAGAATGACACGAACCTGCATCCTGCAGATTTAAGAGATGCCGCTCAAGCACCAACAGCCATTGCGGAAACAGATTTAAGTTGTTCTTCTGTACTTCCTGATAGCCAAATAAGCTGGCGGGCATGGTTCCGACGAACCCGGCCTGCGCTGACCAGGCATTCGATATTGTCAGTAAAAAGAGTATGATAAGCAAACATTGCGTTTTTTTAGCCATCGTCGCGTATAATACTCAACTTCTCAACTTCGTGCACTACTTAGTTTTACATGAATTACATTAACCCAAAAACCCCAACATTAATCGTATTTACGCTGTTTGCAAACCTGCTGATGACCTTCCCGGCATTCACTGCTGAAGCAACAGACAGCGAACCCGATGCAAATGAGATACTGACCGATTCACAAGCACAACAAATTTTTGACCTCGCCATGAAAGAGCGTGACAGCGGAAAGGTTTTTGATGCGATCGAAAAATTTGAATACATATTAAGTCGCCGTCCATCACTTAATCGTGCACGACTTGAACTTGCTGTCAGCTACCATCGTGCCAGTCATTTTAACGAGGCCTTACGTGAGTTCCAGACCGTGCTGGATGATCCCGAAACACCCGAAAAAGTACGCCTCGCTATCCTTGCCTACCTCGGCCAGCTGACCAGCGATGAAGCCAAACCTCAGACTGAAAACAGCTTTTCCTATTACACTAAAGTCGGCGCACTCTACAACTCCAACATTAATTTTGCGCCACTGCGAGGCACTGACACCATCCCCGATGGCCAGGATACAGCGTCCCCCGGCCTCGATACATTTTTAAGTGCATCGCACCGCTATAAAAACAAAAAACCTTTCGATGTTGCTGGTGCGACGACAAATTTCGAATGGCAGAGCCAGATATCCTGGACCGGAAACAATTACACACGAAACAGCGATTTCAGCCTGAACGTTATCAGCGTTAGCACCGGCCCGGCCTTTATCTCCACCGGACGCTGGAATGGCGCGGTCAATGTGCAGATCGACCAGACCTATTTCGGCGGTTCCACACTGGGCACCTTCGTCTCGTTGAACCCTTTAATCACGTTTGACATGGGCAACTACCAGGCTGTCCTGCTTGAACTTTCCTACACGGACAACAATTTTGCACGAACAGAAGATGAAGGTCGCGATGGCCGTAGCATCCTGGCCGGCGCCGCTTATTCAACACTGCTGGGCGGTATCGATAATGGACTTGAAGCAGGTTTCAGACTCACCGACCAGAACGCTGATGATGATCAGTTTGGTTATAAGAGCACAGAAATTTATTTTGGTGGCTTTTTATCTTTCGCTGAAACCAGCAACGCTTACCTCAATCTTAACTTTGAAGATTACAGATATGACGCTGCCGACCAGCTAGCCAGCAACCCACCAACCGTGAGAAATGAAATCGAAAGCCGATATGTGCTCGGCTACAATTATAATTTCAGTAGCGGTTTTTTACAGGGCTGGCTGCTGGACGCCCATGTCTCATACACACGAAACAACTCCAATATCGATTTTTATAACTATGAGCGAAAAATAATCGCCATTAATCTAGCCCGTTACTTTATCTAGATTACAGTCTTAAAACGGCGGTGGCAGCTCGCACCGGAACCAGGCTAACCCCAACACGTCAAACCGGACTGCATCCAATATTTGACATGCTTATGTCAGAAAATATTGAAATTGTGTAAGCTATCCCAACAGGCCATTTCGCTTGCTTTTTATCCAAACACAGCAATAATGAACAAAAAATAGCCATCGGCACGTATTACTGTAAATAAAGCCGTCAATTGTCGGTTTTATAGACAGTCTGCAATTTTGTTAAGCACACCACAGGATGTCACGAAACAATGACGACAGCATGTTAATTTCAATAGCCCATAAGCTATTGAAATTGAAATATTTTATTAATTACGCAGACTGTAAACCAGTGCTTATGGCGGTAATTCTAAGTCATTAAAATTACAAGACATATTAGGAAGTCAGCACATTATTAATAGTAATTTTTACAGTATGCGCCAGGTTTATGGCACACGCTGCCCGGCCAGGCTATTCGATTAACGTTACAACAACATATTGTCGCTAACTTGTTGAAAAAATAGCCATAAAGTAAATCTGGCACAACTTGTGCTTTACACTTAGGTAGCAATACGTTTATAAAATGCTTAAAAGATATGAGAACAAAATGAACCACCTTTTACACAAATTGAACAAAAACAGCTCGCTCATTGCAAAACTGATTTTGATTGTGGCGTTAACGGCCGCAACATCAATGGCAGCGGCCGAAGAATCAAGCATTGCTTACGTTGATTCAGTGCTCAAATGGGGTGCGTGGGAACTTGATATCGAACCTGCCGCAGGCGGTTTATCGCCACCAACAACCAAAGTATTAAATACTCGCAGCAGCAAAGTTGCTTTGCGCACTAACAGCATTTCTGCCCTGGCACCACCCGCTCCCGGTGGTGGCACCCCCGTTAACCCCATCGTACCGGGCACACCCATCCTGCCACCTGTAATACCGGCGCCACCATTTGTTCCGGCAGCTCCAACTATTCCTGCACCACCCGGAGCAACACCACCAACAGTAGTAACATTACCGCCTCCGGCAGCTCCGACCAGCCCTGCACCATCCGGGGCGACACCGCCAACAGTGGTAACACTACCGTAAACTATAGACCAGACAATGTCTGCCAGAAAAAATTTACATAATTAAAAAATGAGAAAAACCATGAAACAGCTACTTTTACTGAACATCATTTTTATCGCACTATCAGCCCCGGTACAGGCCGCAACCATCAAAGCTATTGCCACTGACGTGCGAACCACCTATGTCGGTTTTTCAGATACAGCAGGCGGTTCTGCCGCACTCACTGACGCTGAAACACAATCTATTATTGCCAGCAACCCTGAAGCAGCGGTATATGGTATTGATGCCACGAATTATTCAGTCATCGATCTCGATTTTGGCGGCAACACCGCTATTACAGGCACAGGTGTTGATCTTGCTATATTCTCGTTATGGTCTGGATATAACTACTCATTCGGACTAAATGCCTACGACAAGAATGGTGCCCTGCTCAGCGAGTACTACTACGATGTCAACAATAGTTCTATCTTCTCTGAATGTGCTGATAAAAGCTGCCCGACAGTCGTAACGACATCAATAAACCTTTTCGACAAAAACGCCTTAGAACTGGATGATAACCTTGAATTAGGTTATATCCGTCTATTTATTGGCGGAGAGCTCTACAATGGCTCAACAGGTGGGACAGCCGCCTATTCAAACTTTAGCCTTGCAGGCGCATTCAATGTTAAATCAGCGGTCGTGCCACTGCCACTCTCCGCCGTATTATTCAGCTCAGGACTGGCATTACTGGGCTGGACAGGGCGCAGAAAAAAAGCTTCGCGATAATCAGACGATCATCCAGCAAACAAAAAGCAGCTTTCCGGCTGCTTTTTGCGTATATGCTCTGGCTGACAATTGATATAATTACGACTCTATCCAATTAAACACCCCTACCGTATGAGCACACAAAAAAAAGCTGTTGCATTAATTTCCGGCGGCCTTGATTCTTTACTCGCCGCAAAACTGATGATCGACCAGGGCGTACACGTCGAAGGCATTAATTTTTACACTGGCTTCTGCGTCGAAGGCCATACTCACGCCATCCGCAAAAAAGACAAAGCTAAACCAAAACGCAACAACGCCTTATGGAGCGCCGAACAGCTCGGCATCAAACTGCACATCATCGACATCATCGAAGAATACAAAGATGTGCTGATCAATCCGAAACACGGCTATGGCGCTAACATGAACCCCTGCCTCGACTGCAAGATCTTCATGGTCAGCAAAGCGAAACAGTGGATGGAAGAAAATGGCTTTGACTTCATCATCACCGGTGAAGTCATGGGGCAGCGTCCCATGTCGCAACGTAAAGATTTACTGCCGGTGGTGGTTCGCGAATCCGGTGCCGATGACAGATTACTGCGACCGCTGTGTGCAAAAAATCTGGCGGCCACATTACCTGAACGTGAAAGCTGGGTGGATCGTGAGCAACTCAAAGATTTCAGCGGTCGCAACCGCAAACCGCAGATGGCGCTAGCCGCTGAGTTTGGTTTCGAAGATTACGCGACACCCGCTGGTGGCTGCTGTTTTCTCACCGACAAAAACTACTCCGACAAACTGGTCGATCTATGGCAGGCGAGAAATAAAAAAGATTACGAACTGGACGACATCATGCTATTAAAGGTCGGCAGACACTTACGGCCTGAGCCTCACTATAAATTAATCGTCAGCCGCGAGGATGGCGAGAACAAATTTCTTAAAGGCTATAAAAAACAGTTCTCAACGATTGAGATAAAAAGTCACAATGGCCCACTAACCCTGGTCGATGGCGAACTCAGCGATGAAGATTTTCAGTTCGCCGCGCGTATCGCCGCCCGTTTCAGCCAGGGGCGAGACGCGGAAAACGTCACGGTTAAAACGACGTCGATAGATGGCACAGAAAAAACCTTTGATATAACACCGATGCCAGCTTCTGAGATAAAACAGGAATGGTATATCTAAAACAACATAAAAAACTTTCGTCCACAGATACACGCAGCGGATAAAATAGCTTTTATCTTTACACCACTTCACGAACATCGTTTATGAGCAAATACACACTAGACGCCCGCAACTCCCTGTGCCCGATGCCGGTGATCAAAACCCAGAATAAAATTAACGAATTACAGGCGGGTGATGTTCTCGAAGTAAGCTGCACTGATCCTGGTGCGCTCAACGACATCCCTGCATGGTGTCGCATCAACGGTCATCTGGTAATAAAGTCGTACGAAGACAACGACGAAGTGGTGATCGTGATCCAGGTAGCTGGTTAAGAGAAACCCGCAAGAAGCTGAATGCCGAAAAAAACCTGTCTAGTGATACGCGAGTACAGGTTCTAAAAATTTATTCGAGATAAAATATTCGCCACCGGTTCGGAAAACCACCACCGAGATGCCATGATCGCTCACGCGCTTCACATCAACGATCTGACCGGTATGCTTAATTTTCGCCTTTCCCCCCTGTTCCAGGGCGACGGGGTAAGGCCTGTTATTTTTCAGCTGTTCGATAAATGACATATTTTTTCTCATTTTAAATTTTTGTTGCAACATTCAGGGATGATTCTGGCACAGCGCCAGTCAAACCGGCTTGATTTAACTCACATGCTTCGCGGCTTCTAATTTTGTGCGATATACTTTTGTACATCCTCTAACTTCTGCACCACCGGTTGCTGCATATTTATGTATCGCGGCATCATCTGCATCTGCGCGACGGCCTGTGGCAGCGTTGTATAGTTACCCGAGAGCAGCACATATTTTATTCTGCCGTTATCGGCTACTTTAAAATACGATAAAACGTCTTTCAGGTAATAGTTATAATGTTGCGCAATCTCATATAAATCTTTCGTATTTTCGACATACGCCAGCTGCACGACAAAGTTCTGCGCGGGCTGCATGGTGATCCATTGCGCACCATGAATAATATTGTCATCGCCAATCAGGCTAAACGGCGACGACTGGCTGAAGCGACCTTCAACACTCTGCACCTGGTCATTCACTGTCTGCACTTTTTGATCGAGCTGCACCACTTCTTTTTGAATCTTGTCCTGCAACGCCACATTCACCTGTTCGAGCTTGCTCTCCAGTGCCGTCAATGAATCGTTTACCGTGAGCACCGAATCTTGCTGCGCCTGTTGCAGCTCGGATATCTGCGTATCGAGCACGCCACCGCGCGCCGCCTGACTCGCATCATTGATACCGAACCGGTATTGCTGCGTAAAATACATCGCCGCCGTTACCATCAGTAATAAAAACAGGCCAGTGACCAGCATAGTAAAGTGCTTATTCTCACGACTGGTGAGCACGGAAAATTTATCTGTTACATCAGATGAGGCTTTCTGCAAACTGCTGATCAGTGAGCCGTGATTGTTCGCGATATCTTCCAGCGCTCTGACCTGTTCTCTCAATTCATATAAACCACCGGACAGATTGCTGGTGCTTGACTGCAACTGCTCGATCGAAGCCTGCATATCCAAATTTTTAACGCTTAATTCTGCAGACGTTATTTCCAGCGTGGTCGCACGCTTGATGATGGCCTCATCGACGGACTGCAGTTTCATAATTTTTGCTTTATTGCTCTCCACAGAAACTTCGATGGCGTTGGCTTTATCTTTGTTCGCATTGGACAGGCTCTCGATCTCTGCAACCATGTGCGCTTCCATCTGCAACATCTTTTCGGTCGTCGATTCGATCTTCTGGCCTAACAGGTCACCGGTCAACTTTGACCTTTCCAGCAGGTGATTAACCCGGCTGACGACCTGCTCGTTTTTGTGTGCAAACTCATTCGATTGCACGATGCTCGATTGCTCTAATGTTTTAATGCCGACAGCGGACTGCTCAGCAACCGTGCTCACATCGCCATTCAGTTTCTGGATATCACTGTCGATGCGTGAAGATATCTCGATCAGCGATTTATAGGCGTTGTCGATTTCGCCCAGGCGTTTATAGGTCTCTGAAACTTTTGCAGTCAGGTCGGTATCAGTATCACCCAGTCGATCCAGCCCTTCTTCGACACTGCTGTTGATCGCACTGAGTTCCGCGCGCAGGTGCGTCAGATCGGTATCCAACGCGGTGATTTTTGTGTTGATATCCTTGCCCGGATTCACCGCATCATTTTCGACAAACTTCAATAACGTTGACTTGTTATTTTCAGTGCTAGAATCGATGCTGGTGGCTGACTCATCAGCCGGCAAATTTTTAGAATTCATTTCATTTATCCATATCTTTATGGCGCAGAGCACGGGCAACCCACCCGCGTACAGACTCGACAGTGTAGCATATTAGAGAATTCTTATGTTTTGATTTTTTGACTGATAGCCAGTCCTGGCCTGTTAATTTCCAAACAACGGGCTTATATTATCGACGCGCTCACTTCATATGCTGCCTTGCTGTCTACGGACTGCTTATCCAGCCAGCGGTTGATAAAACCCGCCACTTCTTCCGGTTCATTGATATTCAGCAACGGCAGTTCACCCGTTTCCAGCGTACGATCAGAAGCAACAGCAATGACTGAACTATCTCCCGGAAAAATTAATCGCTTGCCCATGACAGGCCGGTGTAGCTCAATTTTTGAAAACGGCAGATGTTTAAATCCTTCGACCATGATCAGATCGATAGTGTCCAGATCCAGCTTGTCGATTAATGCCGGCAGATCAGGTTCTCTCTGAGCGGTGTATTCTGTTATCAATGCACTGCGTTTGTCAGATGACAACAATACCTGGTCCGCGCCTGCTTTCCTTAACTCATAACTGTCCTTACCGGGTTTATCGATGTCGAAATCGTGGTGCGTCTGCTTGATCATCGCCACCCGCAGGCCCTGCAACTTCATCAACGGTAATAGCTTAACCAGCAAGGTCGTTTTTCCGGTACCCGAATAAGCGGCGAAACCCAATACTGGTTTTTTAAAAGTCATTGGTTTGTTATCAAATTTTTCCATGGAATATCATCCTCCCTAAATAACCTGATCGTAACAGGTAACCATCAACCAGATTTTCGTAATCTTCTCTGATGCCGCGATGCAGTATCACCCAGGATACATACATCGCCGGCAGCAATAAAAACAGCACCAGCCAGACCGAAGCATCGGGTATCGAGTAAGCGGCCAACGCCAGCAGATATAGCGGCCAGCTAAATAACAGACCACGCAAGACGTGTTTCATCATCAATATAAATACCGCCAGACCCCGACTGTAACGCTGCTTTGGTGAGTTATACAAAACCATGAACACGCCACGTTCAAAATCGTTTTTTATTTCTGATAAACGTTTTGAATTATAATTCGCCATAGCTCGTGCCACTTAAACAGTTAAATCAAATTAATGCATATCCGGCAACACACCAACTTGTGGCATATCCGCCAGCCCTGTCTCGCGCGCGTGCTCCTGAAACTTTTTATTACGCCAGAAAAAGGCGCCCGGCATCGTCGTCGGCATGACCAGTGCGTAGAATAATGCACGCCCGGTCACCGCGGTGATCAATATGATAATCGCCGCCCCCGACCACAACACGATGGCTGCCAGACTATCGAGCGGAACCGTCATCATCACGATGCTCAATATCAGGCCGGCAAACAGGCCCATGTTTCTGGCCATATAAGTATTGCCAAATTTTGTGCTCTGTTCATAATGTGCCGCGGCACCTTCACCACCATTTTTTACCAGGTCGTTCTGATGCGCATACAGACCGACAGCTTCCATTAACAAACCAACAGAAATAAACACGGCGAAGACGGGCGCGACCTGTGACCAGGACTCACCGTTCGCCAGCTGAACAAAACCATAAACCAGCGCCAGCAACAACGGTCCCAGCGACAGCATGCTGCCATAAAAACTGGTAAACACCTGCCAGTGATTCCAGAAAGGCCGTGCCTTGATGCGATAGATCTTATGCATGAAATAGATCGCAGCGATGCCGGACATTACCGCACCCCAACCAGAGATCGTTATCAAGAGCTGCAATACAGATTCCGGCAACCAGCTAAACAACTGCGGCAAACCGGTCAGCAAGGTGAAGGCGCCGATGAAATTATAGAATACCGCAACACCGGCAACCTCACGACTGACCGGCGAATATTTTAGATTGTTAAACGCCCGGTAAAAACGGTGCGGTTTGCCGAGGTGCAAGGTCGACAGCACCAGCGCGATGGTCTGGATACCGATCAGACCAAATAAAAACATCGGCCAGGCAAGTGGATTTTTTTCCGGCGTTAATGTCTCCAGGCCGAGCATCGGCCCCAGAAATAACAGCGCAAATGCGCCGACCACCGCCTGCGTAATCAGGGTAAAAATCACCAGCGGATTTTCCCGCGTACTTAACTTTTTTATATTCCATTCGACTTCAGGCTTTTGTCCGCTGACACTTCTTTCCGCGACCTTTGCTTCGAATTCACCCCTGGCATTTTTCTGATAGTTTATCGGCATGCTATCGGTGCGCGACATGGTCTCGGGCAAAACGTTTTTCTGCTGAAAACGAATATTCGGATGGGTAATTTCGGTCGATGGAAAACCGGGGATGCGGGTCTCTAAACCATCACGATTCGCCGGTGTTGTCTCCATGATGCCAAAATCCAGCGCGCCGGCAAGACAGGCCGAAACGCAGGCCGGCTTCAGGCCGATTTCCAGACGATCGACACACATATTACATTTCGACACGTGGCCTTTGCTGTGGTCGAGTTGCGGCGCATTGTAAGGGCACACCCAGGTGCAATAACCGCAGCCGAAACAGATATCCGAATCCTGCAGCACCGCGCCGTATTCGGCAAACTTTGTATAAGCGCGCGTCGGACAACCTTTCAGGCACACCGGATCATCACAGTGGTTACACGCCATCGAAATATTTAAACGCGTGTACGCCGGATAGCTGCCGCCTTCAACATAACCCACCGCGCGGAACGCCTGATGCGGCGGCAGGTCATTTTTTTCAGAGCAGGCTGACTCACAGGCGTGGCAGGAGATGCAGTTATCGGCGGTGAAATAAAATCCGTGTTGTTTGTAGCGGTTCGGATTGTCACCAACACGCGAGTCGCCATTGATGTTCAGACTTTTACCGCGCAACGGTGAACTTTCCGGCACGGTCTCGATAGATTTGCCGTAACGGTTTTTTTCAGGGTGCTTAACGTCTCTTAAAAAAGCGTAAGACTGTTCTTTGGGGCGCAGATACTTAAACATTATTTATGCTTTCCAAAACGAATTTTTGCCGCGAGCAACGCAAATAGCGCAAAGAAAAACTGTTTTTATAATTTGCGTATTTCGCGTTGTTCGCGGCAAACGTTTTTCTTCTCTTGTATGCTTTAATACACTCTTTCATTAAAAAGCTCTTGCTTCAACGTTGGCTTTTGCCGCTGCCTGTTGGTCGGCGATGGCTTCGATCTTCACCGCGCATTGCTTGTAGGCAGGCTGCCTGGAATGCGGATCAAGCAGACCCAACGCGATACGGTTCACACATTCGTGAAAGTGAAACGGAATAAATACCGCGTCCGGCGCGATGCGTTGTGTGCATTGCACCATGACGATAGCGTCGCCACGGATGGATGAAACCTTGACGTAAGAACCGTGTTCGACACCAAGCTTTTCTGCCGCCTGCGGATTCATCTCCATGTACGGCGTCGGTGAAAACTTGTTGGCGTTGCCAACCTTACCGGTGCGCGTGCGGGTATGAAAATGTTCTACCACGCGGCCGGAGTTTAACCAGAAAGGATAATCTTCATTGGGGCGCTCATTATCATCGATAAACGGCAGTGCCAGTAATTTTGCTTTGCCGTCCGGGAACTGGAAAACACCATCGGTGTATAAACGTTTTGAACCTTCGGGTGCAGAGTCTTCATTGCATGGCCATTGTAATCCACGGCTGGCTTCGATCTTGTCGTAGCTCATGCCGGAATAATCCAGCATGCGGCCTTTCGATAGTTGTTTTAATTCGTCGAACACACCTTCCGCCGTTTCCGGGAACACCATTTTTGTACCGCGCTCAAAACGTGTCGCCATCTCGTTGAAGATGGCCAGATCGGTTTTTGAATCGCCGTGCGGTTTCACCACGTTGCGGATTAAATTAACGCGACGTTCGGTATTGGTGAAGCAGCCTTCTTTTTCTGCCCATACCGCCGACGGCAGAAACACGTGCGAATACTGGTTGGTTTCGACATCGGCGTAGGCATCCTGCACCACCATAAAATCCAGTTTGGCTAACAGCTTGCGCATCAGCTCGGTGTTCGCCATCGAGGTCATCGGGTTGGTAGCGATCAGCCACAGACCACGGATCTCGCCGCTTTCGATCGCCGGCAAAATATCGGTCATGAACATGCCGCGTTTTTCCGGGAAGTAATCGACATCGATACCCCAGAACTCGGCGATCTCGCTGCGGTCTTTTTCATTTTCCAGCGCACGATAACCGGGCAGGCCGGAACAGGATGACCACTCACGTGTGCCCATGGCGTTACACTGGCCGGTGATCGACAGCGACGAACCGCCGGGTTTGCCGATGTTGCCGGTGATTAAATTCAGATTATTGATCGCACAGACACCGTCGGAACCGTGCGTGCTCTGGTTGATACCCATGGTCCAGATCGACATGGCGGCGCCGGCGTTGCCGTAGATACGTGCGACCTTGCGGATCAGGTCGGGGGCGATGCCGCAAATTTTCGAAGCGCTTTCCGGGTCATATTCTTTGACCAGTGCGCTGAACTCATCATAACCGGTGGTCGAGGCTTTAATGTAATTCTCGTCGGCCAGACCTTCTTCTAAAATGACGTGTGCCAGTGCGTTCAGCAAAACCAGGTCGGTGCCGGGCGCGACCGGCAGATGGATGTCCGCTTTCTGCGCAAACATGGTGACCCGCGGGTCGACCACGATAATCGGAAACTTTCTTTTCTCCAGCGCTTCGGTCAGACGCCAGTAAATAATCGGATGCTGCTCCGGCAGGTTGGAGCCAAAAGCGAGCAGACATTCGGTGTGGTCAAAATCATCATAACAACCCGGCGGGCCGTCTGAACCGAACGAACGTTTGTAACCCGACACCGCCGATGACATGCACAGGGTGGTGTTGCCATCATAGTTATTGGTGCCGATCACGCCGCGCGCCAGTTTACCCAGGGTGTAGAACTCTTCGGTCATTATCTGGCCGGTGGAGATGATGGCAAAGGAATCGCGGCCATGTTCGGCCTGGATGCTTTTTATTTTGTCCGCGGTAAAATCCAGCGCCTGCTTCCAGCTGACTTCTTTGAATTCGTCTTTGTAACTGTCACGCATCTGCGGCTTGTTGCCGCGGCCAGCTGTTTTACGGAACAGCTCGTGCTCGAAAATACCTTTCACACATAACTTGCCGCGATTGACATCGGCATCGGCCAGTCCGCGCGAAGCGACCGCTTCACCGTCTTCATCTAACCCGACTTCGATGGAACAGCCGGTGGAACAATAACCACAGGTGGCATACTTCCATTCGACAATGCCTTTGTCGGCGATCTTTATCGGGTTCTTTTGCTTACGTCCAAATAACATTATTTATTACCAAATAAATAAAAGACCATTTTTGCCGCGAAGGACGCAAAGAGCGCAAAGAAAAGCTTTTTATGCTTTTAAACATTTGCGTATTTTGCGTCCTTCGCGGCAAAAATATTTTTTTATTTAAAATTTTGTTGCCAGGGTACTCTGGTAGATTGCTTTATGCACATCACCCATGCTGACCATGCCGACCAGTTCGTCACCAACCGCTACCGGGATACGGCGGAATTTTCTGCCGACCATTATCGAAGCCGCCTGCAGGATATGCATGTCAGGTTTCACCGAGATAACTACCGGCGTCATCACGTCTTTCACCGTGATGCTGACCACGTCGCTGTATTGATTCATCTGTGCGTCATAATCCACGCCGGACATGCCGCCCATCAGGTCTTCCAGTTTCGGAAACATTTTCCCCAGCACATCACTTTCGGATACGGTGCCGACCAGCTTGTCATCGTCAACCACGGGGATGCCGCTGTATCGATAGATGCACATCAGTGAGACCACTTCACCCAGCTTTTTTTCTGATGTGACGGTGCGTACATTGGTTGTCATGATATCTTCTACTTTCATACCGGTATCCTCGTTATACAATTAAAACACTTGCTTGATGCTGTCGTGCGTGAAATACGTTTTTGCCGCGAAGAACGCGAAGCGCGCAAAGAAGAGCTTTTATGCTCTTAAGTAACTTCTGATTAATTCATATTAATCATCCTGAGCGAAGTCGAAGGATCTAATACCACAGTGCTATCAAATAATTACGGGGCTTAAGATTCTTCGACTTCGCTCAGAATGACAATTGATCAGAGAGTCCTTAAATATTTGCGTTTTTTGCGGCCTTCGCGGCAAATAGTTTTTAAGCTGCAGCCGCCGCCACTTTCAAATCAATATACACCACGCCACTCTCAACCTTTGCCGGGAACACGTTGGTACAGCCTTCGTCAGGGCCCAATGCTTCACCACTGGCCAGATCAATCTTCCAGTTGTGCAGCGGGCAGGTGACAGAGCTGCCGTGAACGATGCCCTGTGATAGCGGGCCCTGCTTATGCGGGCACTCATCTTTCATGGCAAACACTTCGTCACTCGCTGTTCTGAAAACGGCGATCTTCATGGTATCGGTTGTGATGACGCGCGATCCTAATTGTGGAATATCTTCCAGCGCTACTACTTCTGTCCAGTCACTCATAATTCTTTTCTCCAAAATCTATTCATACTTTAATCTTTAAAAATAAAGTCTGTCCGCGAATAACGCGAAATACGCAAAAAAAGATTTTTTAAGTTTTTAAACTTTGCGTGTTTCGCGTTATTTGCGGACTAAAGCTTTTTATTAAATTACCCAGCAACCTTTAATTGTGTAAATTCATAAGACGCTTCGCCTTCGGCGCGCGCTTTCCACGGATCGACCTGCGCTACTTTCTGACTTATCTTAAATCGTTCAGCCAGTGCTTTGCGCTCTTTCTCATCATCAAGAACGCATTCTTTGATGTAGGTCAAACCGACGCGCTCGACCCAGGGCGCAGTGCGTTCCAGATAGTGTGCTTCTTCACGATATTTCTGGGTGAAAGCTGCGCAGTACTCCAGCACTTCTTCTTCGGTTTCGACTTTACATAAGAAGTCAGTGACGCGGACCTTGATGCCGCCGTTGCCGCCGATGTGTAATTCGTAACCGGAATCAACACAGACCACACCAAAATCTTTAATGGTGGCTTCCGCGCAGTTACGTGGACAACCGGAAACCGCGAGTTTGAATTTATGCTGCATCCACGAACCCCAGGTCAGCTCTTCCAGCTTGACACCCAGACCGGTGGAATTCTGTGTACCAAAACGACACCAGGTTTTACCGGCACAGGTTTTCACCGTACGCATGGCTTTACCGTAAGCATGACCGGAAACAAAACCGGCAGCCGACAGGTCTTTCCACATCGCCGGCAGATCTTCTTTTTTGATGCCGAACATGTCGATACGCTGGCCGCCGGTGACTTTCATTTCCGGTACATTAAACTTGTCACAGACATCGGCGATGGCGCGCAGCTCATCCGGTTTAACGAGGCCGCCAAACATGCGCGGCACCACAGAGTAAGTACCATCTTTCTGGATATTGCCATGCGCACGTTCGTTGATGAAACGTGACTGTGCATCATCAACATATTCTTCAGGCCAGCGTGCTAACAGATAATAATTCAGCGCCGGGCGACATGTAGCACAACCGTCCGGCGTTTTCCATTCGAGGAAATCGCGAACGGCCGGCATGGTTTTTAGTTCATGTTCCTTGATCGCGTTGATCACATCGTCGTGGCTGCAATCAGTGCAGGCACAAATCGGTTTTTTACTTGGTGCGGCTTCATAACCTTCACCAACGGTCGAAGCGATGATGGATTCGACCAGACCGGTACACGAACCGCAGGAAGAAGACGCCTTGGTATGCGCACGCACTTCGTCCAGTGTAAACAGACCGTTTTTACTGATCGCCTGTACGATGTCACCTTTGGAGACACCGTTACAGCCACAGATCTCGGCATCATTCGGCAATGACATGACACGCGTTTCATCACCGTGTCCGGCATCACCCAGATCATGCTGACCGAATAAAATCGTTTTACGGAAATCAGCGATATTGGTGGCATCGCGCATCAGGCTGAAATACCAGGTGCCGTCCATGGTGTCGCCGAACATCACCGCGCCTTTGATGACGTTGTCTTTCAGTACCAGTTTTTTATAGACACCGCTAGCGACATCCTGCATCTGCAAAATTTCATCACCTTCTTCCTCGTTAAACTCACCCGCCGAGAAAAGATCAATGCCGGTGACTTTTAATTTTGTCGAAGTCATGGAACCGATGTAACGCGTGCTGCCGACCTGCGCCAGGTGGTTCGCCGCCACTTTGGCCTGTTCGAACAGCGGGGCGACCAGACCGTAACATTCGCCGCGATGCTGTACACATTCACCGACCGAGTAGATCACCGGATCGAAGGTCTGCATGGTATCGTTGACCACGATGCCGCGCTCACAATGGATGCCGGCTTTCTGTGCCAGCTCAATGTTCGGACGGATACCCACTGCCATCACCACCAGGTCGGCGTCGACTTCGGAGCCATCAGCAAATTTCACTGAAGTCACACGCTTATCACCGACGATCTCTGCGGTGGACGCCTCCATCAAAAATTTCATGCCGCGCTCTTCGAGCGAGGCTTTTAACAAGGCGGAGGCGGGTTTATCTAACTGACGCTCCATCAATGAGTCGAGCAGATGCACCACGGTGACATCCATGCCCTGCTTCATCAGACCATTGGCCGCTTCAAGACCTAACAGACCACCACCGATGACCACGGCTTTTTTGTAATCGTTGGCCGCCTGTACCATCACATCCACATCGTGAATATCACGGAAACCCAGCACGCCGTCTTTATCGGCGCCGGGAACAGGAATGATGAACGGGTTAGAACCGGTGGCGATCAACAGACGGTCATAAGGGTATTCATTACCGCTTTCGGTAATCACCGATTTTTTCACACGCGAGATCTCGGTCGCAGCATCACCAGTAACCAGCGTGATATTATTTTCTTCATACCATTCCAGGCTGTTCAGGACGATGTCGTCGATAGTCTGCTCACCAGCGAGCACGGGCGACAGCATGATGCGGTTATAGTTAGGGTGCGGCTCTGCACCGATTACGGTAATATCATAAAGGTCACTACCGCTGCCATCTGTTGTATTGTGCTTGAACAGCTCTTCAAGGGCACGAACACCCGCCATACCATTGCCGATTAAAACCAGTTTTTGTTTCATTGTTGCCTCGTTGCGCATAGGTCAATATAAATATTTGTTAATATACTAACAAGATTCGTGCCATGTTTTTAATGCGCTTGAACATAGCGTTTGCTGATGTTCAAGCTATTAACACGAACAATTATTGCACCAAACAAGTGCGAACAATAGTTTTGCTGCACCGGCTATGTGCAGAAGCTTTCTCATGTGAAATAGCGACGATATATGACAGCAAACCTTTTTATATCAGACAAAAACAATGGCTGCTCTGATCAGCAGAGCAACGTTTTATCCACATAACAGCGATTGCTTAATTTGAAATATACGACCTGATGCACAAGCAAAGCAGCCATCATTATCACGTCACATTATGAAACCGCCAGCCGCTTCATCAAACACATAAAACACGGTAGCAACATTTAAATTATTCGAACCAGTAGCTGTAAGACCTGGTTTTGTAAACGCCTCATTGATAGGCAAGTAAAAATGCCCCTTCAACGAGCAGCAATAGTCACCGGCTCATCCTGTTTGTAACTAGCACCTTAATCATGCTATTGCTCCTGTTAGCGCACCAATCGTGTGCATATTTTCTAAAATTAGCTTATTTTTTCGAAACTTAGATCATAAGCTATTGATTATATTCTAATCCACTAGTTGGCACACACCTTGCAATATCTACAGAAAAATAATGCAACGAAGCACAGGAAACAAGATGTCCATAGTCGATTCTAAATCTAAACTTAACTTACTTTCTTTTTCAGGCAACATGCGCATTCTGCATCTAACCTGGTTCGCATTTTTTATTACCTTTATGGTGTGGTTCGCTCATGCGCCATTGATGGTGGTGATCCGTGAAACTTTTGGCCTGTCTGACCAGGAAGTCAAAGCGCTGTTAATCCTTAACGTGGCGATGACCATCCCCGCACGCATCGTGGTCGGCATGCTGGTAGACCGGCTGGGCCCACGCATCATGTTTTCGTCGATCCTGATTCTCTCGGGTATTTTTTGTATCGCTTTTTCCATGGCTCAGGATTATCAGCAACTGGCAACCATCCGCTTCCTGATGGGTTTTGTCGGCGCCGGATTTGTGGTTGGCATCCGCATGATTTCCGAGTGGTTCCCGGCTCGCCAGACCGGCGTGGCTCAGGGCATATACGGCGGCTGGGGTAATTTTGGTTCTGCCGCTTCTGCCATGTTACTGCCTACTATCGCTCTGATGTTTGGCGGCGAAAACGGCTGGCGTTATGCGATTGCATCGACCGGCGTGATAGCAATGTTGTACGGTGTTTACTATTATTTTGCAGTAACCAACACACCGAAAGGTTCAACCTATTTCAAACCGAAGAAGATGGGCGGCATGGAAGTCACCAGCAAGTTTGATTTTTTTTTGTACCTTGTCGTCAGCATACCCATGTATGGCGCACTGGCGGTACTGACCTGGAAGCTTTCTCCAGCAAATCTTAACTGGTTTGATAACAGCCTCACTTACGGTATTTACGGTGCACTGACCGCCATCTATGCTTACCAGGCGTTTCATATCTATCAGGTCAATAAAGACATCTTTAAAAAAGACGTACCCGATATTTTTAAATATGACTTCAGCCAGGTGGCCGTGTTAAATCTTGCCTATCTGGTCACCTTCGGTTCCGAGCTGGCACTGGTTTCGATGTTGCCGCTGTTTTATAAAGACACGTTTGATATTTCTACGATTCTTGCCGGTGTATTAGCCGCCATTTATCCGGTGATGAATTTAATCGCACGTCCTGCTGGTGGCATCTTCAGTGACAAGTATGGACGTAAACGCACACTGGTTGTTCTATTTACCGGCATCGCGCTGTCTTTTGCATTGCTGGCACAGGTTGATTCAAGCTGGGCATTACCGCTGGTGGTCGCCACCACCATTGTCTGCGGTTTATTTTCCAAAGCGGGCTCCGGTGCAGTGTTTGCCATGGTGCCACTTATTCAACGTCGTATGACCGGGCAGATCGCCGGCATGGCAGGCGCTTACGGAAACGTCGGTGGCGTTATATTCTTAACCATCCTGTCGTTTGTCTCTTCTCAGGCTTTCTTTATGTTCATCGCTGGCGCCGGTGCCATCGTGCTGTTTGCCATCATCGTGTTCTCGCGCGAACCACGCGGACAGATGGCGGAAGTTATGCCTGACGGCACGGTTGAGATGATCGATGTATCGTAAGCAAAGTATACTGGCTCAACGACTACGAGCCAGAATCAACCCATAGCTCAATTCATACTCTCTCGCAGTGACGCAGGGCACGCAAAGAAAAACAAATACTAATCATTTTCTTTGCGCACTCTGCGGCTTTGCGAGAACATTAATTTATCATTTCATACGTCCACAAGATCCTTCACTATCGTTCATAATGACAGTTATAATCAAGCATGCATTCCCAATTGAAAATCAGCCTCGGTCAAAGTTCCGATAAGGGCATCAAAGACCGTAATGAAGATTTTTACGGCGCCTACATCCCTGAAGATTCGACGCTGGATAACAAGGGCATCGCCTGTGCCATCGCCGATGGTATGGGCAGCTGCGCTAACGCACAGGAAGCCAGCGAGCATTGCGTGAAAAGTTTTCTCAATGATTACTTCAGCACGCCGGAAACCTGGTCGGTCAAATCATCCGGCGCAAAAGTTTTAACCGCGATCAATAACTGGTTATTGAGCAACGGCAATAAAGATCACGCCAATGGCATGGTCACTACCTTCAGCGCGGTTGTTTTTAAATCGACCACCGCCCATATTTTTCACATCGGCGATTCGCGCATCTATCGTTTCCGGCAAAACGGCAACGCGAGTGATCTCGAGCAGATCACCGTCGATCACCGCGTCTGGATCTCGGACGAAAAAAATTATCTGAGCCGTGCCATGGGCATCGACAGCCATCTCGACATCGACTACAAAACTCTGGCTATCGAAGCCGGTGATGTTTTCGTGATGACCACCGATGGCATCCACGACTATCTCAGCGACCAGCAGATCAAAGAGCATTTAAAGGCCAGCAGCAATATCGAAGTGCAGGCCGACAAAATCGTGGCGCACGCACTGCAATTAAAAAGCCACGACAACGTCACCTGTCAGATCGTCAAGATCGAAACCCTGCCTTCGCAGGATGCCAACGAAGTCTACAACGAACTGACACGCCTGCCGTTCCCGCCACACCTCGGCCCGGGCATGACCATGGACGGCTACGAGATTCTCGAAGAAGTTCACGCCAGCACTACCTCGCAACTCTACAAAGTACGCGACGTGGAAAGCGGCGAGCTGTTCATGATGAAGACACCGTCAGTGAATTACTCCGACGACCCGGCCTACATCGAACGTTTCTACATGGAAGAATGGGCGGGTAAACGCATTCAGAGTGACGCGGTATTAAAGATCATCGAGCAGACCCGGCAGCGAAATTTTTTGTATTTCATCATGGAATACCTCGACGGCATCACGTTAAAACAATGGGCGGAAGAACACCCGTCGCCGGATTTCGAACTGGTCATCGACATCATCAACAAGATCATCAAAGGTCTGCGCGTGTTTCACCGGCTGGAGATGTTGCACCGTGACCTGAAACCGGAGAACATCATGATCACCACGCATGGCGTGGTCAAGATCATCGACTTCGGTTCGGTGAAAATCGCCGGCATCCAGGAGATCAACACGCCGGTGGAACGCCTGGAACTGCTCGGCACAAAAAACTACACCGCGCCGGAATATCTGCTGGGCATGGAAGGCAGCAACCGCTCGGACATCTATTCGCTCGGCGTACTGGTGTATAACCTGCTGACCGGGCAACTGCCCTACGGTGACAAGATGTCACGCGATCTCAACTGGCGCACGCTCAACAAGATCAAATATGAATCCTCCATCAAACACAACCCGATGATCCCGCTGTGGATGGATGGCGCGATCCATAAAGCGGTAAAAAAAGATCAACGCCAGCGCTACGATACATTTTCCGAGTTTCTCTTCGACCTGACCCATCCAAAAGAATCTTTCATGGGGCACGCCGCGCCGTTGTTAGAACGCAACCCTACTGCATTCTGGAAAATTTCCACCGGGGCTCTGTTGCTGACCAACATTATCTGGCTTATCGTATTTTTTTTCTGAGCCACGATACCAGGCAAAAATCATGAGCAAAAATTCAGAACAATTCAGCTGTATCATCCTCGCTGGTGGTGAGGGAAAACGCGTCGGCGGTGTCGACAAAGGCCTGATCGAATACAGGAACAGAGCACTGGTCGAACATGTGATCGATGCGGTAAGTCCGCAGACCGATGACCTTGTCATAAGCGCCAACCGAAATACCGAACACTATAAAAACTACTCCGGCAAAGTCATCTCAGACGAATCGCAGCAATATCTCGGGCCACTTGCGGGCATCGCTGCGGCCTTGCCGCATTGTGCTCACGAAAGGGTTCTGGTGGTGCCATGTGACACGCCCTTTCTTCCCGGCGACATCATCGATCAGTTTTTATCAGACCAGCCCGATAAAAATTTATATATCGCCGAATCAGATAATAAATTACAACCCGTGATGCTGATGCACAAAACCCTGCTTGATTCGATCAGACATTCTCTCGACAATGGCGAACTACGCCTGATGTTCTGGGTCAAATCGCAGCAACCGGAAATAGTTATTTTTAAGGATGATGTCGCATTCAAGAGCTTTAATAATACAGATGATTTTAATACGTAATCCCTCCGGCCACCCTGTCGCTGTCTTTTTATTATGAAATTACTATTTATTGCATTATTGATGCAATGGTCTTTTTCGGTATCAGCAGATGCAGATGACGACGAAGCGTTACCCTATGTCGAAATAAAATACGCGACTGATTTTTCACAGCTCGGAGAAATCGCCCGCGATGAAAATAAAATCATCCTGCTCGAGGCATCCGCCAGCAGTTGTGCCTATTGTGAACTGCTGGAAGAAGAATTCATCAAACCCATGCTACGAAGTGGTGATTACACCGACGTTCTGATACGCAAGATCGAGATAGACGGTTCGACAACGATAAAAGATTTTTCCGGCGAGAGTACTGACCCTGATGAATTTGCCCGCCGTTTAAAAATACGACTGACACCAACACTTTTATTTCTCGACAGTCACGGCAATGAAATTTCGCAACGCATACTGGGCATCAACTCACTCGATCTGTATGGCGGTTATCTCGACGAGGCCATCAATACCGGCTTACAAAAAATAAAATCACAATAAACGCTTGCACCTGCAATCCATGGCAATCAAAATACCCGTTATGGCTTCATCTCCTGAACAACGCAAAAAAGAGACCAATCGCATCACGCTCTGGGGCGTTGCTGTAAATCTTTTCCTGGCCGTCATCAAGGTAGTCGGCGGCATCTACGGGCAGTCACAGGCATTGCTCGCCGACGGCATCCACTCACTTTCTGACCTGGCCAGCGATGCCATGGTTTTACTCGCGGTCAAACATGCCGGTGAAGACGCCGATGAAGACCACCCTTACGGCCATGCCCGGTATGAAACGCTGGCAACCGTCGCACTTGGCCTGTTGCTGATGATCGTCGCCGGTGGCATTGCCTATAAAGCCGTACTGCGACTGGAGCATCCCGAAGAAATCATGATGCCCGCCTTTTTCACGCTGATCATTGCAGCGATATCGATCATCAGCAATGAATGGTTATACCAGGCCACTCACCGGGTCGCGCAAAAAATTCGTTCGCCTATGCTGGAAGCCAACGCCTGGCACCATCGCAGCGATGCGGTATCTTCAATCGTGGTGCTCATCGGTATCGGCGCCACCTATCTCGGCTATCCACTGCTCGATGCCATCGCGGCTATCCTGGTAGCGTTGATGATCGCCAAGATCGGGCTGGATCTCAGCCGCCAGAGCCTGCAGGAGCTGGTCGATACCGCGCTGGAACCCGAGATGGTCGAACAGATTAAACAGACTATCCTCCGCATCGATGATGTGCGCGAACTGCACCTGTTGCGCACCCGCCGTATGGGGCACCATGCACTGGTCGACGTACACATCCAGGTCTCGCCCAAGCTCAGTGTCTCGGAAGGCCACCACATAACCGAAAGCGTCGAGGATGCACTGTGTAATAAATTTGAAGAGATCAACGATGTTACCGTGCATATAGACCCGGAAGACGATGAAACCACCGCCAGCTGTAAAAATCTGCCGCTGCGCAGTGAGTTATTGCTCGCGCTGAATCACGAATGGGCAAAACATGAGACCTTGAGAAATATTGATGATGTGACCCTGCATTATCTGGATGGCCATATCAGTGTCGAGGCCAGCCTTCCGTTTAAATATCTGCAACGACTTGAAGAGGCGGAAGCACTTCAGCTCGATTTTGATCAGGCAACGAAAAAACTCGACTGTGTTGGCGAGAGCCTGTTACGATTTCACTAACGCGAGCACGCCCATATAATATTCGGCGTATTGCACCACAACAGTGCAAAAGATCAGGCGACGTTCTATATTTGTGCATTATTTCCCGTTTTCATCGCAAAAAACGCATGATATCGGGTTTCCCTTATTGGCACGTTTCGTGCAAAATCTACCCCTGTAAAAAAGGACCTTTGATGAGTTCTGTTAATAAGCGACCTGCCACACGATTCAGATAGCTTGTTTTTCAAAAACACACAGAATTGATTAAAGGTTCTTTTATCCGGACTGACCGATAAACCGGCTTTCGGGTAAACATAAAAAATCAAACGCCGCGAGGATTTTTGGCTGCATCCGCCCATATTGTAATAACGACGGGTGCAACCAGTTTTCTGCGCGGATTATTATTTATATATTGATAGAGGTTCTTACAAATGGCTGCAAGCGACGTAATTAATATGATCAAGGAAAAAAACGTTAAATTCGTTGATTTCCGTTTTACTGACACACAAGGTAAGGAACAACATGTATCTGTTCCTGCTGATACAATCGACGAAGGCGAACTGAACGACGGCAAGATGTTCGACGGTTCATCAATCGCTGGATGGAAAGGCATTAATGCCTCTGACATGATCTTAATGCCGGATTGTGACTCACAGGTTATCGACCCGTTCTGCGAAGAAGTGACCATGAACATCCGTTGCGACATCATCGAACCGTCGGACATGAAAGGTTACAACCGTGACCCACGTTCGATCGCTAAACGTGCTGAAGCATATTTACAATCTACCGGTATCGGTGACACGGCTTATTTCGGCCCTGAAAACGAATTCTTCGTCTTTGACAGCATTCGCTGGACAGATACCATGGGCGAAGTTGGTTATTCGATCGGTTCTGAAGAAGCGGCATGGTCAACCCATGAAGAATATGACGGCGGCAACATGGGTCACCGTCCTGGCGTTAAAGGTGGTTACTTCCCGGTTCCTCCTGTTGATTCACTGCAAGACCTGCGTTCATCTATGTGTCTGGTGATGGATGAGATGGGAGCCAAAACTGAAGTGCATCACCACGAAGTAGGTACTGCCGGTCAGTGCGAAATCGGTGCACTATTCAACACCATGGTTCGCAAAGCAGACGAAGTTCAGATCTACAAATATGTAGTACATAATGTTGCGCACGCTTACGGCAAAACGGCAACTTTCATGCCCAAGCCTATCGTCGGCGACAACGGTAACGGCATGCACGTTCACCAGTCTATCTTTAAAAATGGCGAGAACATGTTCCATGGCGACCTTTACGGCGGTCTGTCGCAGGACGCACTGTACTACATCGGTGGCATCATCAAGCATGCGAAAGCACTTAATGCCTTTGCTAACGCTTCGACCAACAGCTATAAACGTTTAGTACCTGGTTTTGAAGCACCAGTGATGCTGGCTTATTCAGCACGTAATCGTTCTGCTGCAATCCGTATCCCGCATATCCCTAATCCTAAAGGACGACGTATCGAAGTACGTTTTGGTGATAACACAGCAAACCCATATCTGTGCTTTGCATCAATGCTGATGGCTGGTCTTGACGGCATCAAGAACAAGATCGACCCGGGTGAAGCCGCATCTAAAGATCTGTATGACCTGCCTCCAGAAGAAGAAGCACTGATTCCACAGGTGGCTGTTTCATTAGACGAAGCTTTAGCTGCGCTGGATGCAGACCGTGCATTCCTCACCGAAGGTGGTGTATTTGATGATGACATGATCGATGCCTTCATCGAACTGAAAAATGCAGAAGTACAGCGCTTACGTATGTCTACTCACCCTTGTGAGTTCGATATGTATTACAGCGTTTAATATAAAAAGCCGATATTTAAACAGCGGCATCGTTTTATATACAAAAACCCCGCGCAGCTAGCTGTGCGGGGTTTTTTATTGCAGTCAACACGAACAAAAGCTATGCTTGGGCGATGAACAAAATTATCGTAAAGAGCTTACTGATACTGACTGTTGCATTTTCTGCGAGCGCCGCTCTCTACAAAGGCCTGGATGACGAAGGCAACATAATCTATTCAGATAAACCTTTTGATAACTCGAAAGAATTCATACCACCGTCACTCACCATCATGGATGCACCGAAAGTCCCGAAAAAAGAAAAAACCGAAGGAGAGGCGGAGGAAGCAGAATTTAAATACAGAAAACTGAGCATCTCCGCACCTAAAAACGATGAAGTCATCTGGAATAATCCGCAACTTATGGTCTCGCTAAAAGTCACACCACCATTAAATATCGCGGCGGGACATACAACCTGGTTATTGATGGACGGCAAACCACTGGTAAAAAAAAGTCGCAGCCTGTTATTGCAAATTGGCCGGGGCGATCGTGGCGAGCATAAGCTACAGGCCCAGATAAGAGACAAAAAAGGAAAAATCATCAAACGCAGCAAAACCATCACGGTTCATATTAAATATACCGTGGTACAACGAAAGCCCTGAAAAAAAATCGACCATCCGACACCTCATCCAGCAACAAACTTCTCTTAAAAACACTAGCCATGCACCATAACGGTGCTTTAGAATGATGATTCCTCTTACTTACGTTCAATATGTGTTTTATTGATATATAACCTATTGAAAAATACGCAATAAATTCAATGCCCGGCTTCAAAAAACTGGTTCGGTTATTGCATTAAGCTCATCATGGTCGCTACTGAATACAATTCGCCTCAAACCATTATCGATAATCTGCACGCCGCTGTAGTTATTATTGGTGAGAACATGCAGATTGTCTGCATAAATCCTGCCGCAGAAATGTTGTTTCACATCAGTAATAACCGCGCGGTTAAAAAAACTATTCGTGAACTGATAATCAACGAACACGCCTTTTTTGACCGCCTTGAACGTTCGTTAATTTCGTCACACCCCTACACTGTTTATGAAGATCATCTTCTTGTACATACCCATAAATCCATCGATGTTGATTATTCTGTTTCACCGATACAATACAAATCTGAAGGCAAGTTTTTATTGCTTGAGTTTATCCGCATAAAATCACAACAAAAACTTTCCCACGAAGAAAGCATTCTCAGTCAATATGAAGTCAGCAAAAGTTTATTACGCGGCCTGGCGCATGAGATAAAAAACCCGTTAGGCGGTATCCGCGGTTCTGCACAGTTACTCGAGAGAGAATTAGCTGATGATAACAGCAAACAATTTACCCAGATCATTATCAACGAAACAGACCGTCTGAAAAATTTACTTGATCGCATGGTCGGCCCAAAAGATATTCCGACGAAAACCAATATCAATATACATCAGATATTAGAACATGTTCGTCAGCTTGTGCTCGCAGAAAACAGCCGGATTTCGATAGCCGCCGACTATGACCCCAGCATACCGGAATTATATGCCGACGAATCGATGATGATTCAGGTGATATTAAATATCACACGTAATGCCGTCACCGCGATTTCTTCTCTTAACGCTGAATCACATAGCGAAGGTAGAATCATTTACAAAACACGGACACAACGTAACTGTAAAATTGGTTCTCACACTTATGCCCTGGTCGCACGAATAGATATCAAAGATAACGGCGGCGGCGTATCAGAAGAATTACAGGAAAAAATATTTATGCCGATGATCACCGGGCACGCTGACGGTACTGGCCTCGGCCTGTCGATCGCACAGTCGCTGGTGCATCAGCACAACGGTTTGATTGAATTTACCAGCGAACCGGGAAAAACCATCTTTACTATTTTAGTGCCCATAAATACACACAATGAAGCACTTACCGGAGCAGATAAATGACCGATGCCACAACATCACAATGGCATATCTGGATTATTGACGATGATGATTCCATCCGCTGGGTCTTGCAAAAAGCACTTGAAGGCGCCGGTTTTATCGTTACCAGTTTTGACAATGCCAATACCATTCTCAATAAGCTCAAAACAGAATCACCTGACGCTATCATCACCGATGTGCGTATGCCCGGCATCGATGGTCTTGAACTGCTGTCTCACCTCTCTACCGACTACCCTGAATTACCGGTCATCATAATGACTGCGCACACAGATTTAGACAGTGCAGTTTCAGCCTATCAGGGAGGCGCCTTCGAATACCTGCCCAAACCTTTTGATATCGATGATGCAGTAAACGTCGCACAACGTGCGTGTAATAAAAAACACAGCGGTGAAAACCTTCTGGTTTCTGATAAAGACGGGCCTGAAATCATCGGTGCAGCACCAGCCATGCAGGAAGTCTTTCGCACCATTGGTCGTTTATCAAAATCAGTCATCAGCGTTTTGATTACCGGTGAATCCGGTACTGGCAAGGAACTGGTCGCATTATCGCTTCATAAACACAGCCCGCGCGCCAAACAGGCTTTTATCGCTTTAAACACCGCAGCGATTCCAAAAGAATTATTAGAATCCGAGTTATTCGGCCATGAAAAAGGCGCCTTCACTGGCGCACAAGCATTACGTAAAGGCCGATTTGAGCAGGCGGACGGTGGCACATTATTTTTAGACGAAATAGGAGATATGCCTTCTGAATTACAGACCCGTCTATTACGTGTGCTCTCAGACGGTGTTTTCTATCGTGTCGGTGGACACACGCCCATCAAAGTTAATGTACGTGTAATCGCGGCTACGCATCAGAATCTCGAAGATCACGTTAAAAAAGGCCTGTTTCGTGAAGACTTATTTCACCGCTTGAATGTTATCCGTATTCAACTACCTGCCTTACGTGAACGCAAAGAAGACATCCCCGCATTGTTAAGATTATTTTTACAACGTGCGGTCAAAGAAATTGCTATCGAAGAGGGTGAGGTTGAATCAAAAACCATCGATGATGAGACCATGACATATCTTTCATCACTACACTGGCCGGGCAATGTTCGCCAACTCGAGAATACCTGTCACTGGCTGGCGGTGATGACATCCGGCCAAACTGTTCATATCTCGGATCTGCCTTCAGAGTTATTAGCGGATAACCAGGTCAGCAATCTGGAAGGCGGTAGTGACTGGAAAAAGCTACTCGCCACCATGATACAACGTCAGTTGCTTTCAGGCGAAACAGAGATTGCTTCTCCCATTATTTCACAAGTTGAAGAAATATTAATAAAAGCTGCCCTGCAAAAAACCAATGGTCGAAAGAATGATGCGGCGAAATTATTAGGCTGGGGCAGAAACACCTTGACCAGAAAGATTAAGGAATTCGATCTTTAATAACCGGAAGGTGGGCATAAAGACATGCTCAACTGCAAAACGGCTAACCACTAACTCTATCTTCTATGCAGTTCATATAAGCCTGCTCAACATTCTCACCGTGATACTGCTGTTTAAAGTTTTCTGGCGATCCTGAAAAATAAATTTTACTATTGTGCAGCACCGCCATGGTGTCAGCCATCTCTTCGACATCTGCCAGCACATGTGAACTAAAGAACACGGTAGTCCCCTGTTGCTTTAATTTCGCCAGCTGTTTTTTAAACAAGACACGTGCACGAGGATCAAGCCCACTCATCGGTTCATCCAGAATTAGCAAAGATTTACCACTTAGCAAACAGGAAGCCAGCCCTAACTTCTGCGTCATGCCTTTGGAAAGCTTATTCACTGATTCCTGCATCACTGACCGATCCAGCTCCAGCCCATCCAGAATATTATTTATCTGCTGTTGATCACAGGAATTACCGTGCAGCCGCAGCATATACTGGATGAAATCCTGGCCCCTTAGATGCACTGGCGGCGAAAACCGGTCAGGAAGATAAGCGATATTTTCACGTGAATTCACCATTCGGTGCGAACAATTTTGTATGCTTATGCTGCCAGCATCGATACCGATTAAATCCAGAATGGCTTTGATCAATGTTGATTTACCACTGCCGTTCATGCCGACCAGACCAAAAAATTCACCCTGCTTTATCTCAAGGTCAACCTTATCCAGCACCGTTTTACCGACATATTTTTTAACAACTTGTTGGCATTTGATCATCATAATTATTCACGTATCACACCGGCATCCATGACTTTTTGTGATATTTTTTTCACCCCTGAACATAAAAAAGAGCCCGAAAGGACCCTTCTTTTAACCACATATCAGTAATTTTAAATTAGAAATTTCTGAATACTGCGGCACAGTTCGAACTTGGCGTTAACAGGCCATACAACGTAGGGTCAGCCGCTGCCTGGCACGCAGCAACATCCGCAGCCACCCAGCCTGTACCAGCTATACCCAACTGCATGGCACCGGAATCTGGCGTACCATCATCGACTTTTCGATCCAGCTCAGCGATCACTTCGACAGGAATGCCTCTGCCGGTAATCAGCTCATGCGCATTTGAACCAGTTTGCGCCTGCCTTAACTCTCCATAATTTAAATTCATGCCTGAACCAAAACCATTATCAGGGCACACAGTGACCGGACAACCATATTCGTCAGCATTTGCTACCGTTGCTGTAGGTGTATCGAAACCGCCGGTTATATAACCCGCCGATTGCAGATGCATCCATACCATGGCACGCTCGGCGGGTGAGTCCGCGCCGCCGGCATCACCAACCAGACCATTACCATCACCATTTGTCGGTGCGCCAGGCAAGTTCACAGAGGCCTGCGTATAATCACCGGGAAACGCACGATAACGATCCTGAAAACTAAACCATGCCGCCGTTATGCCATCCACCGTATTATTCAACGCGCGTACCCGGGCGGTATTAATCAGCTCCTGCCCCTTTAATACACCACCAAGCAACAAACCGATAATTACCAGTACGATGGCTATCTCGATAAGAGTAAAACCTTTCTGCTTCAATACTTTATTCATTATATTAATCTCAATCTAAATTGCATTATTTTTATATTCTTATTATTCAATAGAGCAATTACCATACCAACCTTATATAGCCCATATAATGCGGGTTTGCAGCAAATATTCAAGCTTTTATTATTAAAAACTGTCTATCTTTCAACACTTTGTCGTTTTTTTAGCATTTTTTCTTCTAATGTCGCGATCTTATGAGTCAAAAAATTTATCTCATAGGGGTCGGTTATCTCACCGCTATCAATCAACGCACCAACCAGAATCTTCGCCGCTTCCACTTCACCCATATCTTCTAACACGATAATTTTCATGTCTTTAGCCCAATATGGTACATTTTTGCCGGTGGCTTTCTCCGCCAGTGCATTCGCATATTTTAACGCCAGCTCATTATCTTTGATCTCATGTTTCGCTGTTATTATCGCATGTGCCAGCCAACGCCAGTACTTATTTGGGTTTTCATTAAACTTGTAGAAAATGTACTCCGTCATTATGCGCTGTTTTTCCGGGTCATGGATACTTCCATAAACCCTTGCTGCGACCAGCATTGGATAATGCCCCTCGGGATCCAGCTCAAGGATGGTGTCCAGCCATTTTGTCAATCGAGGGTAATTTAACTGATGAAAAGAAATACTGGCGCCCGGTTGATTATCAAACGCCTGCAACCAGAGATTCAGAAATTTGGACACCGCAATCGGCTCACCAAATGAACCCATTACATATGTACGCGTCGCTAATGGCGGCGCAAGATCCTCGGCTCTGGCAACTACCGGCGCCTGCACGCTATGCCAGAACAGCTGCAACAGCAGTGCCAGTAAAAGAAGGATCTTTACCGATGCAGGCACATCATTCACAGGCCTTTCTTTATGTAAAAAATGGCTATGTTGCATTCGCGATCTCTAGAAATTTTTCCGATAAAAATCAAACAATGCAATAAAAGACAAAAACATCAGGTAGATAACTGTTTGCCCGAAAAGTGGCAATAGTGTACTCCAATCGGCCGTGTTATACGTTAACCATTCTGTTTGTGTAAATCGATGTAAGTCAGGTAATAACCAGGTTAGCAATTCAACAAATACATCCATGAATTGTTGCGCCACAGAACTATGAGCGACGATGGGATATTTGGCCATTAAAAAAATCGAAGTTACGATGCGTGACGCACCGTAAATAATAAACACCGCGGTCAATGCCGACGGCACCTGGTTAAAAGTAAATAACATCACCAGACTCAATGCTACCACCAGGATCAGCTCAAAAAACAGGGATATCATCCAGATTAAAACTTGCTCGGCATCGGCATATAACAGCAGTAAAGCCGCAAAAATAACCGCCACCAAAGCGGCGATATAAAAATAGCCAATTAACTTGCCAAGATAATAACTTCCTCGTCGGATCGGCATCGCCAGTATCATTTCCAATGTTTTGTCATGTAACTCTCTGACCGTACTTGATACGACAAACAGGGTAACCATTACGACGGCACTCATCCGTAAAAAAGCGGCGAGAATAGCTGCCTGAGTTACCCGATGCTCAGTAATAGCCAGATCACCGATAAACTCAACCATCGCAAAGCTGATGCCGATCACCAGAAAAGACAATAATAGCAAACGGTTTCTTAATGATTCTATGATGGTAAATCTTGAAATCGTGAGAACCTGGGAGAACATTTTTTTCATTTATACCTTTATAGGGTGAGATGATATCTGCACTGATTATAGCGACTAAAGCGTAAGTTGGCAGCTTGTAGTCAGCAGTTATCAGTGAAAAGCCTTATAAACACAAACTGCCGGCTGTAAACTGCCAACTTTGTTCCAGTTGTTCTACAATCCTATCAAGTCACAAAAATAATAAAAAAAATGCCAACAAACAATCAATTTCTACTCAAGAATGAGCACCGCTTATTAGGCCTGTTATTGTTCAGTCTGCTTGCTGCTACCCACCTCGGAGATGGCGGAACGATCACACAAAGTTTTTTAATTATTCACTTCGGTCTTTTTCTTCTGTGGCAGCCTGTTGTTAAACAACAGGTCTCTTTTAGTACGATACAGATTACTGGTCTATTCCTGTTAATATTCATCTTTATATACTGGTTCAATCCCTGGCTGAATGCCTTCTGGACTCTACTTCTATTAACATTATTAACCGGCCGTATCTTTGCTCGTGGGCTCGCTCGGGCAGCCTATGGTCTGGCCGTTATTGTCCTGTTTCTTGAGCTCGTATTAATAACCACGCCGGCACTGTTTCATCTCGCGGCGATCTCATCATCACTGCAGTCATCTTTCAGTATTATTGTATTGGCTCTGCCACTGGTTTTACTTTTCATCCCCGCATCGGGTACGGTATCCAGCCAGGTCGATTTCATCCGCGGTTTTCTCATAGTCCTTCTGGTCATATTTTTATGCATGAGCAGCGTCTTAATCAGTTTGACAACACAGCAGATGTACATCGAATCCCTTGCTACCAGCGCCATCATATTAAGTCTGTTCTTACTGCTGACCGCTTTTTTATGGGTGCCGCGCGCCGGATTCTCCGGTCTGGCTAAATTACTCGAAAAATATGTATTAAATATCGGCGGCCCTTTTGAAGAGTGGTTCGCTCATATATCCACACTAGAAGCGCACACCGGTCTCAGGCCGGAAAATTTTCTTTCTGCAAGCTTACGTTACCTGATGCAGCAACATTGGATTTGCGGCGTAAGCTGGCAGACAGATTCAGCAAGCGGCACCGAAGGCGAGCCGTCATCACATCAGGTCAATATAGATGATGAAAAACTTACATTAATCATCTATACGTACACGCCTGTAGGGCCTTCATTATTATTACACAGTAAGTTATTGCTCAGCATACTAACTTTTTACTACCGCGCCAAATTGCAGGAACAGCTACTGTTGAAGCAGGCACACATGCAGGCGATCTATGAAACCGGTTCGAAACTGACTCATGATGTAAAAAATATTTTGCAGTCCACACACACCATGACACAGATCATCAATGATAACGATGCTCAGATACAGGAAAAGATGGATGTTCTGAAAAAACAGATGCCTATTTTGACCCAGCGGCTAAACACCACGCTTGAAAAATTACGCACACCGGCGAAAGCTGATAGCAGCGCGCAAACATCACGTGGCTCATTGCTCCACTGGTGGAACCAGTTACAGATACGCTATACGGGGCGTCATATAAAATTTTCTACGGACATAAGCAGCGACTCAGAGATTCCCGTCGATATATTCACCACCGTCATGGAAAACCTGCTCGACAACGCCAGAAACAAACGCATCCGAGAATCAGACCTTGAAATATTTGTCACCCTGTCAAACACAGGCCAGCGATTACAATTATCGGTAACAGATAGCGGAAGTGCGATCGATCCGCAGATAGGTCAGCAATTATTTAAAGAGGTCGTTTCATCGCAGGATGGTTTTGGTATCGGGCTTTACCAGTGTTATGAGCTGGCGAAAAATCATGGTTATGAATTAGCTGTACAGGACAACACTCAAGGCAAAGTCTGTTTTACACTAAGTGTATCGACCTGAATCTTTATGGCCGTAAAGAAGCCGCCCGGCCAGGTTAAAGACCAGGGCATCCACCAAATCTATAGCGGCAGTTTACCCGCCTCAACCATTTTAGCCTTAAGCTCAAATTCAGAAATCCATATAACAATATCATCAAACTCACCACCGGCGATCGTCGTTCCCACCGCGGTCTCCGGTCTCGTATAAAAGAACTGGTCATTATCCGTATTTTCCAGCTCATCAACATTAGCAGCAGGTATGGCTGCGCGCGCGATATTATTTTCATCAGTGCCATCAAACCCGTTGGGGCCATGTGACAGCAGTACGGCGACAATATTATTAGCCAGTGTGCGCGCCACCGCACCTGTCGCATCAGAGGCAAAATCCGGTTCCTCTATAATGGCAGAGCCCCCTGGACTTCCCAGTGTAAACAGCGCGCCTAAATCAGCATACTCATTCTGCACGGTGTAACGATAAAGCGTATTCCACGCATCACTGCGGCCAAAACCTAAAGTAACCCAGGGCATATTGCCCAGACTTTCATTTACAGAACATCGGTTATTAGCCGCGTCATAATCTTCTTCACCATCGGCTATATTCGCTGCCGCCACAGTGTTACAACCTCCAGCATTCGTACTGCAATCCGGGCATGGCAAATAACCGTTTACGAAAGCGAATGCCATCATCGCCTGCTTAATCTCTTCTAGCTCTTCGATGGTGTCGGTTTTTCTGGTGTATTCTATACGCGATGACAGGGAATTTAATGTGCTTCCCAATAATATGCCGACGATAACCAGCACAACTGCCAGCTCAACAAGTGTAAAACCGCTTGTTGATTTAGTAGATGGCCTGACCGTTTCAGTAGACATATGTGATGCTCTTTAGATTGTCCCGACTAACACGGGGCTGCGTGCAGGTCGTCGCCCACATCTTCATCGCTCACACAGAACATAATATCATTGCTGTTTGCAGGCACGTCCGCTTCGTTGTAATCATCTTTTCCATCTGCAGATTTAAATATAATGTCATTACCATTTTCAAGATAATTTGAAATATCTGATTTATCATCGTTATCGCCACTAAAGACATCATCGCGGGCATCGAGCCCAAATTTAGTGCCGCCAAATATAACAATGGCCGAATATTTTTGAGGACCTACTTCATTACAGTCACCGCATTTTTGCGGGCTACCTGTGCCTGGTTTATACTTTTTCGATAATATATAAAAGAAATGATCTTTCCAGTTTTCCCATAATTTTCTGTATTCAGCATTTATAGCGGGATTAACTTTGGCGTCATCACTTAAATTTGCAATATTTCCCGAAGTAAGAGCCAGGGAGTCACAATTTGTTCCTGTCAGTGCAGCCACATCGCCTGTGTCAAAAATATTATCACTTGTCATGCCTAACGCATTATTTGAATCATCAACCACAAACGGATATCGGCCCGCATACAGGCCACCATTTTTATCATCGTAATTACTGTCTTTTCGGTAATTATTATTATCCAGATTCATCGGCGCAGGCCAGGGCAGTCGTCGGCCCCCATTAAAATTTGCATACTCAGCCAAACACAGCGCCAGTGCTTCAGTTAAATCTGTCATCTTGAGGATAAAGTCATTTCTTGACATGATTGCAGACCAGATATCATCACGAGTGATCGTTGTAAATTTGTCGTTATATGGCGGTGCAGCCAGCGCTGAGGAGGTCGTCATATGGATAAACTTGTCGATACCGTTATCGATTGTGGATAACATGCTGTTGTTCGTTCCGCCATTCCCTTCAAGGAAATCACTCATATCATAATCCATACCGCAATCGGTTCCGACATTAAAGCCTCTTGACTGTCCAGCCAGGGCCTTGCCCGGCGCAAACACAATAGCCACCGGCCTGTCGTCGGGAACTAGACCGACTTTAACCGCACCCGTATCGTCGACCACCTGAAACATGCCATTACTGTCATCGTTTAATAAGTTTGTTGGATTTAACTTATAAGTATTGCTTACTGCATACAGCAAACAATTGCCAGCGCTATCCCTCAGTGAAGGAATATCAAGTGCTTTCCAGGGTAGGTAACCTAAACTATTACGATACTGTGTACCACAGGTTGTATCCTGTTGACCTTCTTCTGCCGCCTGGGCAGTACCGACGTCCGGACATGGCAGGAATCCCATCTCACCCTCATCACCCACCCTGTCCATATGGCTGACTGCATAATTAATCAACGCCTGCTTGGCTTTTTTTAGAGACAGCTGCGTTTTTGCTGCCTGTTCACTCTGCATCTGATTGACCGATAAACCTGAAATAACGTATGAAATAAAAGCCAGCGCAATGACGACAACCAGCGCTAACAAAACCAGTCCTCTCTGTTTCGCAACACCTCTATGTAGTGAATCAGACATCATAATATGCTCAGCTAGCGATCACCGTCACTATAGTCCGGCTCTTCTGTCCAGGTTTCACCTGCTTTAAGGCGAATTGTTTTTTCTTTTACCGTCAGCGTAATTTTTTTGTTTTTACCCACGCTAGATTGATGAACTTTCACGTTACCAAGCCTCGAACCCTCTAGCGTGTTTTTATCATTGATCCAGACAACGCTTTTACCACCGCTACGCGTGACATAACCTGAGACTTTTATCTTTTTCGTTTGCTGTTCGTCAGCACCTGAATAGCGGCCCGAGCGTGCGGCGTCGATCCGGGCACGCTGATTCTTATCGGTAAACAGTTTTTTCAGGTCCGCCGCATCATAATCAGCGTACGCCACGCTACTACAAAGGATAAAAAACAATCCGCTTGCCAGTTTTATCTGTGAAAACTTAACCTGCATTTTTTCTACCCTTGTTCGCTTTTGAGCCACGGAAGGTATACCAGCCTAACTCACAGTAGGCCTTCATGATATTTTCAGTATCGACTGTTTTCTTACTCATCTTTTCGATGTCACAGCGATCAACAGCGAACAGACCATCGGCTTTTTCCAGGTCATTCAGCAGGGCGAAAAGGTCGCCTTCATGCGCCATTTTTATATCTAAGGTCATCACGCTTTTAAAAACATCAATGCCACGGTATTCGCGTTTTATATTTTTTTCTTTCAGGGCCGTCTGCGTTGAGATACTGTATTTAACAGAGGGCATGCCGCGTCTTTTCGCTGTGTTCTGTATGGTTTCAAACCAGCTTAGGCGATCTTCGGCACCGACAACACCCTGGTTGACCAGATTTAAAAAGTTGCTTTCAAACTCATCGATGATCTGATTATTTTCTACAGAGCTATTAATTTTTGATTGCCATATCCGCATCGCACGTTGCGCGGACTTCTGATCATGATAGACATTATCCATGTATATCTGTGAGATAGTGACCACGACAACACCCGCTATCAGCACCACAACAAATACACCTAATGCACGCACCAATGTCGGTGATAAATCTTTAAACATGATCAGGCGCCTTCATCGTAATTTTCAGTGAAAAAACACCGGAAGTTTCTTCTTTCACACGGCGCTTTATATTTACACCGGACTCGGTAGAAAACTTGCTCTCAGAGCGAAGATCAACCGGCATTATCAATGCTTCTACGCTTTCTATGCGTGAACTGGCCTTCAACGATTCAATTATTCTTTGTATGTGATCAACTGATGCACGGTAATTATTTTCCGGAATAGCGATACGCCCGGTAACGATGGCATCGTGTTTTACCGGCAGCCTCCCGGTAAAATTCGCTTTTTTCACCTTATGGTTTTTCTCATTGATGTTAATTGCCTGCCATTCGATCTTGTCGATGCGCAAGTTGCTGGCTTTGTGCTGATTTAAAACATCACTTAAACTGATCAAAAAATCCAGCGGCGATGTCGCGCTATTTTGTTTTATGCGATCGGCGAGTTCGACAGCAGAATTCATCACACCAGCGTTCTGAAAAACCTCTTCGAAATCTTCAAACTTTTTCGAATAGAGTTCCTTGTAACTATGTTCCTGGTCTTTCAACAGACCGATTGATTTCTCATACTCAATCGCACGGGATATATTAGACTCTGCAAGTAATATGCCGATAATAATTATCAGCAAACTCGCCGCGTATAAAGCCATTGCACCCAGATTATTATAGTAGCGGCTGAACGTACTGCTTTCCCCATAATGACTTGCAGACAAACTTTGCTGGACACAGAACCAGGCGAAAATACTGTCTGAAAATTTTTCGCCAACATCCTTTAAGCCTAGTTTCTTTTGTACCTCAGCGATAGGATGTATGTTTACCGCCTGTCGGTTTGTGGTTTTGAACGACTGCTGTAAAGACAATAGCTGCTGATCACTGCCCAGAATGTGCAGATTTATTACTTCATCTGCACCTATCGAACCCTGTGCCCGCAAGAATTCTATCGTGCGCTTCACTTCAGGCGCAGCCAGTTCACCGATGTTTGAAATATCATCAATATCCTGATTAATAATTGACTGACGACTGGAAACCAACTTGCCATCTCTAAACAATGTCTGCCTGACATTACTGTTTACCTGCTGACTGACCAGCAGAACCACACCTGACGCAGCTTTGATTACTTTCAGTAAATTCCTACTAATCAAAGGCATAGTCCAGATGCCCGATAGCGGCACCTCACACTCTTCCAGTATAGTTAGCCACGGCCGGATCAATTGTGGGTTGGTCATCGCACCGAGTAAAACGATGTCATCTTTTCTGCCGGTTTTTTCTCTGCCGATAACTTCACTGTAACTGTAGTTTTTGCTCGACCGATAAAACCGGTCGACCAGTCGACTGATGACCGCATTTCTATCCCTGCTGCCAACATGGGGAATTTTTTCATTTCTGAAGTCTTCCTCAATAACATCGACCAGAAATTTTCCCGGTAGTTTTTCAGTCTGCAAAAGATAGCTACGGAATTTTTCCAGACCTGCGTCTGTCGGCTCGAAGGAGCTCGCCCCGACCAACTGCTTTCCTTTCCAGTGCAGGACACTCAGGCGGTAACCGGTAAAATAAAATAATCGCTTCATGATTATATTTTCACCCCGGCGACAGCATCGTAAACCGGCCCTAACACCGCCATCATTATCCACATCATGATACCGCCCAGAACGACGGTTAGTATCGGCAAAATCGTTGGCTCAATCTTATCGATGGATTCTTTTACTTCGCGGTCGTAAAAATAACTGACATTCAACAGCGCCTCATCCATCGCGCCCGTATCTTCGCCCACCTTTAGCATTCGCACGATCATCGATGGAAAAACACCAACCGCCTCAAAACTCTTACTAATGATTGTGCCTTCTGAAATACTGTGCCGCGCTTTATTGATAGAATCTTCAAGAACAAGGTTATCGACCATGATCTCTGATATTTTTAATGCATCCAGCACCGTAATACCAGAGCTATACATCATGGCAAAGTAGTTCGCAAAGCGCGCCAGTTTTATCTTTGTCATTAATGGCCCGAATATCCAGAGCTTTAACTTCAATCCGTCGAGGTAATATTTAACATTGTAGTTGTTTTCAGCAATTATCTTCAACAAAAAATATGCCGCCACCGGTGCACTAAAAATCAAATACCAGTACTCAACAAACACATCGGATACATCGATAAGAATCTGCGTATGCAGAGGGATTTCTGAACCGATATTTCTTATGAAAGGTAGCAGTTGTGGCATCAAATAAATCATTAGAAACGACACCACCATCAATACGATAACGGAAACGATGATGGGATATATCATTATTTTTTTCGTCTGCGACACCAGCTCATCCTGCCAGCGAATGGTTTCGGCAAGATCTTTCAGCACCACGGCAAGCTGTCCGGTTTCTTCACCGACGCGTACTAATGTGACATAGACGTTATCAAAGATCGCGGGGTGTTCAGCCAGCGCCAGCGATAGAGTCTTACCACCTTCGATGTCGTCGATAATCGTCTGCAGGACATCAGTAAAATGGCTGTAGTCGATACTGTCACGAATATCTTTCAGGCTATCGATCAACGGTACGCCGGATTTTATTAACTGCTCGATATGAAAGGTAAAGTTAATCAGCTCTCGTCGGCTAATACTCTTGCTGCGAAACGCCTGTTTAGCTGCCTTGCTATGCTCCTTGTAACTCAACAAATCAAAACCCATGCTGCCCAGGCGTTTTTCCAGCTCCATAGGGTTACTCGCAACCATGGTATCATTGCGAATCTTGCCTGTAGCATCAATTGTTCTGAATTTATAATCCGGCACGGTGCTGTTTACCTATCTCATAATAACCGTTGCGTTAGGTCGATGACCCTTGATACTTCTGTCAGCGAAGTCCTGCCATCGAGCACGCAACGAATAGCGTCATCCGCCAGTGTTTTATAGCCTGTTAGCTTAGCTGTAGCTTTTAATTCTCCGAGCGTTGCACGTTTAGCAATCTGTTCATCAAGTTCACTATTAATCCGTAAAGCTTCGATAATAGCTACGCGCCCCTTATAACCTGTGTTATCACATTTCTCGCAACCTTTTGCCTCATATATCCTGTGCTTTGAACTTTCGAACTCCAGGTCGAGCAATTTACTTTCGATCTCATCAGGCGCGCTTTCTTTTTTACAATGAGGACACAGTAGCCGGATCAGGCGCTGGCTGATCACGCCGATGATATTACCAGTCATAATATCGGGCAACACGCCGATGTCCAGCAGTCGTGGAAAAGTTCCGATCGCTGAGTTTGTATGCAGTGTCGATAAAACCTGATGGCCTGTCATCGCAGCACGAAATGCCATATCGGCCGTATCTTCATCACGTATCTCACCGACCAGGATAATGTCTGGATCCTGGCGCATCATCGAACGGATACCGTTGGCAAAATCCATGCGTGCGACCTCATTCACTGATGTCTGCCTGATCATATCCATGGGGTATTCCACCGGGTCCTCCAGCGTCATGATGTTGACCTGTTCAGACTTTACATAATTCAACAACGAATATAAGGTCGTGGTTTTACCACTGCCCGTTGGGCCGGTGACGAGGATAATACCCTCAGGCCTTGCCATCATCATCTTTAATTCATTTAAAGTATCTTCATGCACGCCCAGATTTTCCATCGGCACGATACCTTTGGCGCGGTCGAGTACGCGCAGCACGATATTTTCACCATGCGTAGTTGGTTGCGCAGAGACACGAAAGTCAACACGATGACCCTGCACCTGCAGACTTAAACGTCCATCCTGCGGGATGCGTGTCTCGGCGATATTCATCAGACACATTACCTTTAGTCGCACCACAATGGCGGACCAGTAATCTTTGTGCAAACTCCTAACCTGTCTTAATACGCCATCGATACGATAACGCAAACGCAGAAAACCTTCTTCGGGTTCGAAGTGAATGTCTGACGCTTCTCGCTTAACCGCGTCGGCCAGAATTGCATCAACAAGCCGAACTAGTGGCTGGCTATATTCATCTTCCGTTGCTTCCAGACTGCGATAGTCTATTTCACCGGTTTCGATCTCATGCAATATTCCATCGACCGATAGCTCGTAACCATAAAACTGGTCGATGGCTTTTTTAATTTCACCTTCACCCGCCACCATCGGCACTAATTCGATTTTTCTCCCGACCAGAGCATGTACACGGTCGAGTATCATCAGATCAGAAGCGTTTTTCATCGCGATGCTCAATCGCTGATTTTCGTCATCAAAGCTGACGGGGACGATGATGTAACGTTCGGCAATTTCTTTTTCGATCAGGCTTAATGCGGCCATATCGGGCACGACGTTGGTCAGATCAACACTGGCAATCCCTAACACCTGACTTAATACATCTCGCATGATAGATTCAGAGACAAACCCTAAACCAACCAGCACCTCACCTAACAAGCGGCCGTTTTTCTTTTGCTCGGTTAAGCCGATATCGAGCTGGTCTATAGTGATCAGACCCTTCGCCAGCAACTGCTGTCCGAGCTTTCCTTTTACATCGATTACGGTAGGCGCATTCATTGTTCTACAACCTGGATATTTCGGTTATACGCTTTTGTACAGCTTCACGTGAAAAAGCAACCTGTTTGTTAACTGACCTCGTCAGGCAGTTCTGATAGAACTCAATCGCCTGTTTTCGTTTTCCCAGCTGATCCATACTTACGGCCAGATTAAAAATATAATCGGCATTTCCATTATCTCGCTGCCAGGCATTGAAGTATGACTGCTGCGCCGACTTCCATTTACCCTGCTGCGCATACACGTTACCGAGTGCAAAATTCAGGTGCGCATCATCAGGATTTTTCTGCAACATATTTAACAGATACTTTTCATCTGCTACTGCTGCAGTATCTCGTAAACTCGCCAACGCGGCTATTGCGATAGGGTCACGAGGATCAATGTTTAACAGTGATATATAAATGTTTCTCGCTGCTATATTATCTTTTTCAAGGATTGCAATTGCTCCCAGTCCGAGCAGCGCATCTCTGTTATTTTTTTCTAAATCCAGCGCCTCTTTATATATATTTTTTGCTCGACCATATTGAGCACTTTCATAGGCCAGCCATGCCTGTTCTAATCTTTCAGCCACAGGATCTGCTTTATTCGTTTTTATAAAGGACACCACAGATGATCCAGCACCGGGTTTGTTATTATTTTTTATTGATGTATCTGGACCTTGAGTTATCTGCTGAGAATGACTTTTCCCCGCCATATGTTTCTTCGCGTATTGAACCTTGTCACCCAGGCCGGACTCACCGACCAGGTTTCGAATAATTTTAGAGCTCTCTAGCATTTTTTCTTTGTTGGTTTTTAGCTCCATAGAATGCATGGCAATCTGGTGCTTACGTTCCAGGGCAGCGATTTCGGCCTGCATACCCATGTAATAATAGATACCACCAGAAATCAGAACAACCAGACTAATCAGAAACACGCTGACAAAGCCTATTCGCCGACGCTGTTTCGCATCACGATTCGTTTTGTAAATGAGCATCGACAACGCCTCATCTGACACGGTATAACTTGTACTGCTTGAATCGCTAAATTTTTTATTCGGTTTAGAAGAATACTCATTCACCCCACTACCAGCATTCTCCGCACCCAGGTCAATCATCATCTCTTCTGTAATTTCAGTTTCAACGGGATCTAACGTCAGCTCGTCCGTTGCTTCGATAGCGTCATTAACTGAAGAATCAATCTCAGAATCGGCAATTGCCGAAGGCACCGATTCGACTGAATTACCCTGAGATATTTTTTTCTTATCGTCAGCAGCTTTTTTAAGGGCATCTAGTAATAAACTCATGATCGTTACCTGCCAGCCTACTGGTCAGCAAGTTTATCCGATGTTTCCTGACGAATATCTTCTAACAAATATTTTTTATAATCAGCCAAATCACCATCAAGGCTGGCATGCTCGATAACTACAGGGCGAATAAAGATGACTAGCTCAGATTTAATATATTTTTCTTCCGTGTAAGAAAACAGTGCGCCAAGTAATGGAATGCTGGATAAAATTGGAACGCCACGATTTTCCTTATTTATCTGATCCTGCATCAAACCACCGATAACAGCTGTTTCGCTATTGTTGACTTTTAGCATGGTTTCAATTTCACGCACCTGTATCACAGGTATCTTACTAACAACACCGGCATCGGCAAGCAGAGGATTAGGGTCATCAACAAAATTAATAATCCTTGAGATCGTCGGACGGATATTCAGGGTAACCGTCCCTTCATCATCAATATACGGAGTTACTGCCATCACGATGCCAACTGGTACAGTGTTGACCGTAGTGTCGACCGTGGTAACAGAATTGGTGTTCGTGTTACCCGGAACAATATTGACATCGATATTAAAATACACTTCATTATCAACAACTTTTAATATCGCCGTCTGGTTATTTAAGGTCATCACTTTTGGGCTGGATAACACTTTGACGTCACCAAATGTTTCCAGTGCTTTTAAGGTGATATTCAAAGGGTTTCCATTAACCGTGCCTGACGTTGCCAGTTGGAACACAGGTGTCGAACCCAGGCTACCGCCGATCACATCCTGTATGCCACCTTTGGTCAAAACCGAACCGGATGTCTCACTCACAACTGACCAGTCTATACCGGCCTGATAATTATCACTTAACTGAACTTCAGCAATCGTTGCTTCAATTAACACCTGACGTTGTGCACTACCGACAGTCTTATCGATAAACTTTTTAATTAATTTATGTTGTTTCGATGTCGCACGTACTGCAATAATTCCGCTCTCCCTGTTAACGATGATATTATTACCCGTCGTCATACGCGAACCTGAGCTGGCTTTTATTTCCTGCTCCAGTATCCCGCCGATATTTAATGTTATCGTCTTCCAGAACTCATTAATGCTCTCGTTTTCAATCTCGGAGCTTGCCTTGTTATTACCGCCTTTACTTCCACCGCCTTTGCCGCCGCTTCCAGAATTCTCCACACCTGATGATGTTGCACCAATCTCTGTTGACACACTGACCTTGCCACTACTAACTCGGCTGATATTTAAATAATTAATACTGTATAAATGCAGGTAGGGCTTGTCTGCTTTTACTTTTAGTGTTCCGTCTTCAAGAAAATAAATAATGCTCGCCTGAGCCTCGATACGATTCAGTATCTTTGGTAAGGTCTGGTCAATCGCATTCATGGTGATCTTGCCTGAGATATCACTATCGATATCAAGATTTAGATCGGCATCTCTCGCCATAGAAAATAATAGCTCACGAATAGGCACCTGGTTAACAACGACCGTATAGGTCTCCAGCTTCTCGCGCTTACCGGGACGAGGCAATGCCGGCACCTGTATTATCGGCTGTGGAATTAATGCTTTTTCAGCAGCCGCTTCATCAGTTTTTGATTTAATATGTCCTTCAGAAATCGTCGGTGGATTTGTTGCCCCGCAGGCAACAACCATTACCGCAGTTACAACTGTAATGCAGCTTTGATAAACGCGGTTTTTTATATTTTTTATTCTCATTATCTAACCCGCCACTCAAAACAACCGGCTCCTAATTTATTTATTACAGTCCATCTATCTGGGCCGCCTTCATCGGGCGGCATCTTTTTTTAATGCGCTGACACGGCGCAGGTACGGATCACTGGCTCTCAATGAAGAGGGCAGCTCTCCCAGCTTTTCAATGGCAGCATCCTGGCCAGCAAAATCACTGTACAAAACGCTATACCACGCACGCCCGTTTATTACTGTTTCATAGATGTAAATCTCAGCAAAATCAAGTGTTTCAGGCACTTCTTCCAGAAAAGCCTCGACTTTATCCGCATCGCTTGTCCTCGCCATAAATAATTGAATACTATAATCATTATCCGAGGCACCAGCTAACCACTTTTGCGTCTGTTGAACACGCTCGCGTATATTTTCCGGAACCACTTTTTGCGCTTTTATTTCCGGTTCGTCAACGCTGGTTTCGGGCACAATCGATACAGCTTGTTGCACGATCACAGGGTGGTCATCCTCAACCGTATTCTGTTTTTCAACGCCCTGTTTTCCAATATAAATCCCGGCAATCAAAACACCGATAATTATCAACACGCCGGCCGTCAGCATAGCCACCTTCTTTCCATCAGGGCTTTTTTTAAACTCACTGTCCTTTGCGGCTGATTTAACATGCAAGGACGTAACAGTATGACTGTCCTCAGAAAAAGCGGCCAACATCGATTTGTCCGCCAGGATATTGATGCGTCGTGTCAGCCCGTCAGAATATTTTTTTACAACCCCGGCGGTCTTTTTATTAAACACATCCGGTCCCGTATAACCGACAGCGCGCAAGCGAAAATTGAGATACTTCAGAGTATCATCCGGCGGAAATGGCGACAGGTTGAAGCTATGCGTGATGCGCTCTTTTAACTGGCGTATGTGCGGCTGCGAAAGTTTTTCATCCAGTTCAGGCTGACCGAACAACACCATCTGCAATAGTTTATTCTGATCTGTCTCCAGATTACTTAGCAGGCGGATTTCTTCCAGTGTCTCGATCGGCATGCTCTGCGCTTCTTCGACAAATAATACGACCTGCCGGTTGCTGGCGTGCTTTTTCAGCAGATGCGCCTGTATCTTCTGCATCACTTCGACTTTGCTCATCTCATTGCTCACATCGAGGTTCAACTCGTGAGCGATGACGTGCAGGATGTTATCCGGCGACAGGCTAGGGTTGGCGATGTAGATAACATCGACATCTTTCGACAGGCGCACCTCGAGCATGCGACACAACATGGTTTTGCCGCTACCTACCTCGCCGACAACCTTGATGATGCCTTCACCACTGTGGATAGCGTAGAGCAACGCGTCCAATGCAGCGCCACGCTGGTTACCTTCGAAAAACAGGCTGGTATCCGGGGTGATCTTAAATGGCGGCCGGCTCAGACCGAAATGCTGCTGGTACATCCTAGTGTGTTCCCAGTTTTTGCACTCGACTATATAATGTTGTGCGGTTGATCTTCAATGCTTTTGCCGCTTTGCTGACATTGTTCCCGTTCATTTCCAGGGCGATACGAATACTGCGACTTTCGATTTCACCCAATAATTTATCAAGATCAAATTCATCGGCGCGAATTTTCTGAGCGATCATATCATCGCTGACGGCACTGGCATTTTCTGCCAGGGCATTGGCCGACAACTGCGTTTCAAATTCAGCACACAACTGTATTTTATTAACGCTCTGCCCGGGATATTTCGTGCCCAGCCGGATGACGATGTTTCTTAGCTCACGCACGTTGCCAGGATAATCATATTGTTGCCATAACTCACGCGCACCGTCGTCCAGCACGAAAGGCGAGATGGTATCGGCATACGATTCCATGAAGGTATTTAATAATAAAAAGACATCATCACCGCGAAGGTTTAATGCCGGCAACTGAATGTTTAAGATGCTGAGGCGATGATATAAATCATTTCTAAAATTTTCTTCTCTAACTTCATCGCTCAAAATTTTATTGGTCGCTGCGATAATCCTTGCCTGCGACTGCAATTCTCTGGTCTCACCGATGCGGTAAAATTCACCGCTCTCGATCACTCTTAATAACTTGCCCTGTAACGCCACCGGCAACTCACCGATCTCGTCGAGTAATAATGTGCCTTTTCCGACTTCGATAAAAAACCCTTTGTGTTCCTGCGTCGCGCCAGTGAACGCACCTTTGGCGTGGCCGAACAGCTGCGCTTCTAGCAGATCCGGCGCGATCGCGGCACAGTTAATCGCCAGATATGGCTCGGCACTGCGCTTGCTGTTTTCGTGCAGGGCCCTGGCCACCAGTTCTTTTCCGGTACCGGATGCGCCTTCGATCAAAACCGGGAACGGGGAATCGGCGAATTGTGCAATCTGGTTGTTCACCATCTGCATGGCGACGCTATCACCGATGATAGAAACAGTTTTTTGTGAGTCTCGGCGCTGGTCAATCTCGTAGAGACGCTGATGATGCTGCAGGCGCGCCAGCAATAAGTCAGGCTCGGCTGGCTTGGCGATAAAATCAACTGCACCGATGGTCAGCGCGTGCTGAATATTGACGTCATTATCCTGACCGGACAAAACCAGCACTTTCATGTTAGGTTGCAGACACAGCAACTCACGGATTAATGAAAAACCTTCATCCGGCTTATGCGGGTAGGGCGGCAGGCCCAGGTCGATCAGTGCCAGGCTAGGCAATTCCTCCGCCTGATGTATTTTTTCTAAGGCCTGCTGTCGCGTCTCTGCGGTGATCATCTTATATTGCTTACGCAACATAAAGCCCAAACCTTCCAGTATTAACGGGTCATCATCAACCAGCAATAAACCGGACGTAGGCAACGTTTCTATGGCGTTTTCTGAAATATTTTGTTGTTGATTCTCTGGCATCGATTTCCCCAAAAACCTTAAGATGCATATCCACTACATATATAGCAGAAATGCGGCCATGTTTTATACAACAACCAGGAAAAACATGATTAAGTCTAAAATATTTATGATGCAACGCGACTAATGCATGGTTAAATACCGCGATGTTTAACATTGTGCTCTATCAACCGGAAATCCCGCCTAACACGGGCAACATTATCCGTCTGTGCGCAAACACTGGCTGTCATCTACATTTGATCGAACCATTGGGGTTTAAGCTGGAAGACAAACAGCTAAGACGTGCGGGTCTGGATTATCACGAATGGGCAGACGTTAAAACCTATAGAACCATCGAAGAACTAAAACCTGAACAGAACGTTTATGCCTTATCGACCAAAGGCGAGAAACATTATCATCGAGCTGATTTTAAAGCCGGTGATTATCTCGTGTTTGGCCCTGAAACCCGCGGATTACCGGAAGATTATCTGAATACGCTGGATGACGGACATGTCCTGCGCTTGCCCATGCATGAACATAGCCGCAGCCTGAATCTATCGAACACTGTCGCCATCGTGGTCTATGAAGCGCTGCGGCAAAATGAATTTTCCAGCTTTAAATAAATACGGATAAAAACAACTTAAACCGTTTCCTGTTTCGACTTACGGTTCAATAGTGTGTGCACGGCATCCTCGATCGGACAATTCTCATATAAAACGCGGTAGACCTGTTCACTGATCGGCACTTCGATATCGTGTTGCCGCGCCAGATTCACCACTTCTTTCGCGGTTTTGATACCTTCGATCGCCTGCCCGATTTCTTCATGCACCTGCTCCAAAGTTTTCCCCTGCGCCAGCAACAGGCCGGTTCGGCGGTTACGTGACTGGTTATCGGTACAGGTCAGGATCAGATCACCCACGCCCGCCAGCCCCATAAAGGTTTCTCGCTGCCCGCCCATCGCCTCGCCCAAACGCATCATTTCCGCCAGACCACGAGTGATCAATGCCGCCCGGGTATTAGCACCAAAACCCAGGCCATCTGCGGCACCTGCCGCAATTGCCAGCACATTTTTTAGTGCGCCACCAAGTTCAACACCGATAAGATCTTTACTTAAATACACACGAAAACGACCACTATGCAAATCATCGGTGATCTGCCGGGCGAAGGATTCAGATTCAGAAGCAACCGTAATAGAGGTTGGCAAATTTCGCGCAACTTCACCGGCAAAAGTGGGGCCTGACATGACCGCCGTTTTATCGCACTGTGGTAACTCTTCGGCGACCACCTGATGGATCAGTTTACCCGTGCCATTTTCGAGCCCCTTGCTTGCCCAGGCAACGCCGATGTGCGATTGAAACAGACGGGCATTTTTTTGTAAAAAGGAACGATATGCATGACTGGGTATGGCGATCAGAACCCAGGCCGGCGAAGCCAGTGCCAGTTCGAGGTCGGCGGTTACCTGCAAGAGATCAGGAAACGATATGCCAGGTAAATATTGCTGATTACAGCGTTGCTCGGATAACAGCCGAATGTGTTCAGGCTCATTCCCCCACAACAGCACGTTATGCCCAGACTGAGCCAGATGCATCGCCAGCGCGGTTCCCCATGAACCCGCACCCAGCACGACGATGGGGTGAACCTGGTCAGCGACGGCCATCGACTAACTCCGTCTAGTGCGCCGTTTCTTCTTCAGACGGTGTGGCAGCCTGCTGTTGCATCTGTTGCGCATAAAGCGCGTTAAAGTTTACCGGCGCTAGTAATAGCGGCGGAAAGCCACCTTTGGAAACCAGCTCTGAGACTGCTTCTCTGGCAAAGGGGAACAGTGTTTCCGGACAAAACGCACCGACCATACCGCCCATATTTTCCTGTGTAAAACCAGCGATGGTAAAAATACCTGCCTGTTTTATCTCCGCTAAAAACGCTGTTTTTTCTTCCTGCTTGGCTGTCACTGTAATATCCAGCACGACCTCATAGGTATCGTCAGCAACCACCTGGTTAGAACTATTGATCTGTACGTTTATCTGCGGCTGCCAATCGCCATTCATAAAAGCCTGTGGTGCGTTGGGTGATTCAAACGAAACATCTTTTAGATAAATTTTTTGAATCGCAAATTGCTGGTTTTCTTCGCTCATGATTGTTTCCTGAAATAGATAGTGAATATATTATTTTTTCGATAGCGGCATATTGGCTTCTTTCCAGGCCGCGATGCCGCCCTCCAGATTATTAACTTTTTCAAAACCGGCATTTTTTAATAATTTAATTGCACGCATAACGGTATTACCTGAATTACAGTAAACCAGCACGTGCCTGTTTTTATCTTCGGACAACCTCTCAACAGTCGCCGCCAGATCACCTAAGGGGACATTTTTTGCGCCTTTGATATGACCATTTTTATAATCAGCGGCAGTCCGCACATCAAGAACCAGAGCGTCGCTGTGGTTATTCATCAACCGGATAGCCATGGCGGGTGATAAAAATGAACCTTTGTTTGCCTGATGCTCCAGTTCTGACTTAATCAGCATGACCAGCACCGCAAACAATGCGGCGAACAATAAAAGATTATTCAGTACAAATTCAGAGAGTTGCTCCATCATAACGACGACCTGTTGAAGCCTAAATTAGGCGGCAATATTAAACATTAATTATATAGTATAACGCCTGTCGGCGCTCTCCGAAGCGGGACGGATTCAGCTTATGACAACGCAGACCCAAACTTTCGCAGAACGTACCAGGTGTTAATCAGAAAGATTATTCTAAATAGCTTGATGCCCGGGCCCTGCTGAGCAAAACACTTCCTGCATCATACCGATCAAACGCAGGGTGCGAGTATCGCCTACGCGGTAATACACTTTATTCGCATCTTTTCTGGAGGCCAGTATGCCCTTGTCTCGCAAAATGGCAAGATGCTGGGAGATATTACTCTGTGAGGTACCCACGGCTTCGACGATATCCTGTACACTCACTTCCTGGTCACCTAAAGTACAAAGTATTTTTAGTCGCAGAGGGTGCGACATTGCTTTTAAAGAACGTGATGCACGACTGATATCTTCTTCACGCGTCATTAAATCAGGATCATTGGGACTTATTGCCATGGTGTAACCTCGAAACAAATAGAGTTGCTTAATAATATAATTAATAAAGCATACATTAATACACTTTTTTTT
>SWCD01003940.1_pt1 | contig 75487 bp, 60 predicted proteins | sample 4693011 | NCBI WGS metagenome assembly SWCD01 (sample SAMN10267278, study PRJNA491770) | bioreactor metagenome | isolation source: DHS bioreactor inoculated with marine | place: Japan: Omine Ridge, Nankai Trough
TCTTCCTTAAATAATTTAACCTCACCATGCTGTTTTGCTTTTGGGTAAATTACTATTTCAGTAACGCCGGCAGAATCGATTGTTACCAACTCTTCTCTAAATGACCGTTCATTTTTATCGCCGTTCCAAACGAACAGAAATAAGAATATTAAAATGAGTACTGCAAAAATTCCGCCGAGCGTTTTGTTTGATATTTTATTGGACATAATCTACTGACATTAATTTGTTACGTAATTTTCTTTTTAATTGAAATCTGAATATGCCGTAAGCAACTATTAAAATTAAAGGGAGCAAAAAGTTTAGGTATTTTAATAAAGTTTTTGTTCCGTCTTCTAATGAAGCATCAATCGGTCGCGCTGTTATTCCCCTTGTACGCAATTCTATTAATCCTGTATCATCGGATAACCAATCAATTGCGTTTACCATTAAGTTTACATTATCGCCCTGTAATTGCTGCGCCTGCTGCCCTTCTCCGTTAACAACAAAATCGCCGTCACCAAATACAACCATTTTTGTTTCTGCACCGCCGGCTAATTTACCTTCCAGCACAGTAGCAACTGTTACTGACGGCAAATTAAAATCACTTGGCTTCCATTCCTTTTGAATATTAAAAAATACCGGTGCTTTTTCTACTCCGGACTTACCGGAGCTTGTTGCAATTGGGTAGATGGTTATTGATGTATCTTTCGGTACAATATTAAGCGGACTCGCGAACGGTAAAATTACTGCTTCCAAGCCTTCTGTAATAGGATGCTCGGTAAAAGTAGTAATGATCGGCAAGTAAGGAAATCTAACCGGGGTATTCATTACGAACATACCTTGTCTTTGCTGAACTGTAACACTTGCACAGCTTTGATCTACTACAAAACTTGGTTCAACCTCTAATCCTTTTTCCGCAAGCCAATCGCCGAATCCAGTGCTTTGTACTTTACCCTGACTATTCTGCAAATCGCCTTCAACTTCATTAAGCGCAACTATCATTCTTCCGCCTTTTGAAAGATACTCATCAAAGTAGCCGAAATATTCAACAGGCAAAGAATCTGTTGGAGCGATAATAACAACAGTTTTGTAGATGAAGGGAATTGTTTTAACGGAATCATTAAACTCAAATTCTTCTACTTCATACATTACAGATAATGCTGTGTTCAACTGCTGAAGCGCCGCAAGGCTTGGCGAACCGTTTCCTTTTAATAATGCTACTTTTGGTTTACTTTGAACTGCTAATTTTTTGATGTTGGAAGAAAGCGTAAATTCCATTGCAGCGCCGGGCTGAATTAATGGAATGACTTCTTTCTTTTCACCTAATTGAATTACCGCACCGAGATAAGCACGCTGCTGTTTCATCTGATCTCGTTCGCGAACATTGATCATTACTGGAGATATTCCACTTTGCTGCGCTTCCATTTCTGTCTGCTGATCTTCATTCGGATTGATAAACTCGAATACTACTTGTCCGCCTGAAAGGCTTGAGTATTCAACCAGTAAATCTTGAAAATCCTGGCGGACTTTTGCTACATCCGGTGGAAGGTCTTCAGAAAAATAAGCAGTTACTGTAACGGGATCGTTCAATTCATCTAAAATATTTTCTGTTGCTTCACTTAAGCTGTATCGTTTATCGGCAGTAAAATCAAGCCTAAAAAACATTTTGTTTGAAATGAGATTTAATAAAATGATAATCCCGAAAACTAAAATTATAGACGTCTGTATTTTTTTTCGTGTTAACATAAGCTCTTTTATTCAACTATGTTTCTTTTTGAAAGTGATGTTTCGGCAAGCATTAAGCCGAAAAATGAAATTGATAGAAAGTAGATCAAATCTTTGGAGTCAATTACTCCGCGTGCAATTGATTCGTAATGTGTTGAAATGCTTAGGAAGTTTAAAAACTGTCCCATCGAACCGGTAAAGTTTCCGGCAAGTACATCAAAAATAATTAAGAAAAACACGCTCACAAATAATGCTAATAAAAATGCGACTATCTGATTATTTGTAATACTGCTGGCAAATAAACCTATGCTAATGTAAGCCATGCTCATAAGCAGCATACCAAAATAACCTGCCCAAACAGCGCCATGATCAACCGGACCAATAAACGAAAGTGTAATATAGTAAGGTAGTGTAAGCAGTAATGCAATTGCTATAAGTGCAAGGCATGCCGCAAATTTGCCAAGTATGACCTGCCAATCATTTACTGATTTGGTAAGAAGAAGTTCAATTGTTCCGCTTCTTTTTTCTTCCGCAAGCATGCGCATTGTAAGCGCCGGAATAAAAAAGAAAAGTGTCCACATTGCTATTGAGAAAAACGGTTGAAGTGTGGCCTGACCAATGAAGAAAATATCGGAACCGTAAAGCCATGTAAAGAATCCGCTTAAACCTAAAAATACAGTTAACAAAATGTATGCAGTAAGCGAATCGAAAAATGAACCTAGTTCCCGTTTTGTAATTACCCAAATTGAATTCATATCTTTTTTAATTTGTTGTTAATTCTCTAAAAATATCTTCTAGTTTAGTTTCTATCGGTGTCATTTCCGTCAACACCCAATTGTTCTGCACGCAAAGGTTAAATATCGGTTTGCGTGATGATAAATTTTCACTGCTGTTAATAATGAATGTATTGCTGTTCCCTTCAACCGGATCAACAAGTGAAACTGATTCGAGTTCGCTAAGTGATGAAATTAAAGAATCCCTATCGCCTGCTTCGGAAATTTGCACTTTCAAAACTTCCTGACCTTGAGCTTGTTTCCTCAGCATGTCGGATGTACCGTCGGCAACAATTTTACCGTTGTTGATGATCATAATTCTATCGCAAGTTGCTTCAACTTCGGGCAGAATGTGAGTGCTGAGTACAACTGTTTTCTCCTTACCCAACTCCTTGATCAATTTTCTGATCTCAACAATTTGGTTAGGATCCAATCCGGTTGTCGGTTCATCAAGAATTAATATTTCAGGATCATGGATCATTGCCTGAGCCAATCCAACACGCTGCCTGTAACCTTTAGAAAGCTCACCGATCTTTTTATGCTTTTCAACATTCAGCCCAGTCATTACAACCATTTCGGCAATTCGCTTTTGAATTTTTTCTTTCGGTACGCCTTGCAGATTTGCAACGAACTCAAGATAATCCAACACCAGCATATCGTAATAGAGCGGATTGTTCTCCGGCAAGTAACCGATTTTCTTTTTTATTTCATCCTGATGTTCATGAATTGATAGGCCACCTACTTTAATATCTCCGTCAGATGGAGCCATAAAGCAAGTAATGATCTTCATGGTTGTTGTTTTACCGGCACCGTTAGGACCAAGGAAACCAAGGACTTCCCCGGTTTTTACTTCAAATGAAATATTATCAACTGCCCTTTGTGTACCGTACTTTTTTGTAAGATTCTCTACAACTATACTCATATTTCTTCGATTTTATTTTTAAACGATTGCAAATTTATAAATGACAAAATAAAAATTCAAGTCCTTATAAATTTTTTATAATTATTTTGTTCCAATCCATTCGGAAATTATTTTATCATTCTTCACGGGATTAAATTCGATATACTGGTAATGGGCTAAACCTTCTGACAAATATGGATCATTCGAAAAATATTCTGCCAACGCTTCCATCGATTCGGCACGCGCAATAACAATTCCGCCAATGCGAGGCACTTGCGGACCCGACATTAACAGCATCCCTTTTTTATAACCTTCATCTAAAAATTCACGGTGCTTTTCAAGAACTTCTTCAATTTTATCTATCGGTGCTTTATAAATAATTTCAACAACAAAATGCTTCATTGGTGAATCCTTTCTTAATAAAAATAATAATTGGAATGGACTAAGTTAATAAAGGAAAAGTATGATTCCAAGCCTGCCTACCGGAGGTAGGATTGAAAGATTAATGAATTGAAGATTGGAAGTAAGGCTGATTGAATGAGGATATGTTTAATAGCAAACTATGGATAATTTAGAATGCGAAAGTTTGCAAGCATCAAAAGATTTAATAATAGAAGTTTGATATTATTATACAAATTTTATTTATTGAAAATTAAAGAGATATTTTTAGCTTGGTGTAAGTAAATTATTTTTAAAGGGCATTTTATGAAAAAGTTATTTTTCATCTTTCTCCTTGTTTTAACCTACGCAATAAATTTAACCACACTTGCTGAAGTGCGCTTTGTAAGCAAAACCGGCAGCAGCACGCCGCCCTACACAAGCTGGGCAACTGCGGCAGACAGCATACAGAAGTGCATTAATTTTAGCCAAAGCGGCGATACAATTTATGTAGCCAACGGAACTTATAAAGAATACATAAGGATGATACCAAACATAGCATTGATTGGTTCGGGAATTGACAGTTGTGTAATTGATACAAGAGGAATAACAATCCCAGACTTTAAAGCAATTATTGTTGAGGATAGCTGTAAAATTCAATTCTTTAATGTAATTGTTAGAGAAAATAATGATGATGATGCTGCAATTACTACTTCTGTTGTAAGCAATGAAACATATATTTTAAATAACCACATCGAAAATTGTGCTGTTGGCATTTTAGTCAAGGGTAGTGCGATTATAAGCCATAATATTATTAACAATGTGTACGATGGAATACTAATTTCTTCTCAGCAAACAAACAATACGCCAACTATAGAATTTAATTATTTAAACAATGCACAAAGAGCAATTTATATGAATTGGTTTATGAAACCTACAATAAGAAATAATACAATATATTTAGAGGATGGTGATTTTGGAATAACAGTTTGGGCACCCGATTCAAGTCTTTGTGCGAATAATGTAGTTATTGCGGGAAATTGTGAACAGGGAATTGGTTACTCAGATGCAAAGGGATCCTTCTTCAATAACGCAGTAATTGGTAATTGCACTTTTCAAGCAATGAGATTTTGGAAACCAAATGAAGTTTATAACAATTTAGTTGTAGATGGGGATAAAGGAATTGAGGTACATGAAAATAGAGGTGTTGTAATACAGTATAATAATGTATGGAATATGAATACTCCATATATAAATCATACACCCGACTCAACTAACTTATCATTTAATCCAATGTTTGTCGATAAAGAAGGGTTAGATCTTCATTTACAAATGTTCTCCCCATTAATTGATGCCGGCAATCCAAACAATTTTGATAGAGATGGAAGCAGAAGTGATATTGGAATTTACGGGGGACCATTAGGAGAAACATATTTATACCGAGACCTACCCCCATCAATTCCTTGCAGCATTCAGTCAAATATTTCAGGCGACACATTAGTAACCATCAATTGGGAATTAAATACGGAGGAAGATTTTAAACATTATAATATATACCGAGATTCAGTCTCTGGATTTAATATTGATAGTATTAGTTATCTTTATTCAACCGACACATCATTTATTGAGGATACAATAAAAGGATTTAGTAATAACATTTACTATAAAATCACAGCAATTGATAGCCAATCAAATGAAAGTTTACCAAGTGATGAAATAGCTTTTTTAATTACAGGAATAGAACCACCAACTATCAAAACGATTGGCTATTATCATCTATTCCAGAATTATCCGAATCCATTCAACCCGGAAACAATAATCGGATACAAATTAAAAGAACCGGGTTATGTTAAACTAAGAGTATATGATATAAAGGGAGAATTCATAGAAGAGCTGGTTAATGAATATAAGAACAGAGGATATCATGAAGTTAATTTTATTGCATCTGGCACGGATGGCTGGAAAAATAAGCTGAGCGGATTAGCAAGCGGAATTTATTTATATAAATTAGATGTAATTGACGATAAAAACATTCCTGTCTATTCACAAATAAAAAAAATGATTTTAATTAAATAACAGAGAGAGGGTGAAATGAAGAAGTTAATATTTAGTATCATTATTCTTTTACTATCAACTTATTGTGTCGGACAAACATCCGAATTCCCGTTAGGTGTATATATTGCGAGCGGAGATACGGCTACAAGATTTGCCGACGGAGATTATCAGGGCATTAAAGACCTAGGAGTGAATTTAGTAATTCAATTTACTTCGAATAATCCAGACAATAAGGATTCATTAGCAACATTTGATCAAGTAATTGCATTAAATGCTGACACAACGACAGATTACATTCATCACTATACTGCGGGTTATTATTCAAAATGGGAAGCTGAAGAGACGGCGAAAGAGAACAATACTCCAGGTTTTAAATCAAATACAATAACAACCGGCATTATTCTATCAAGTTATAAAAAGGCACAATTAGATGTATCAACACCGGATAAATATTTACTTTGGGGACCAGATTATAACCAGGACAGAAAATATAAATTACTATATGGTGAGTTTGATCAGAGAGTGATTCATTATAAAGTTAATTTCAGATTGAAGATAGACGGAAACACTACGCAAGCGGATGATGTATGTATAATTTCTGTAAGATATACAACTAGAGATGGTAATAATGTTACAATAAAACAAGACACACTGCAAGCTAATAAACTATTTAATCAATTTACGGATCACACGCTCGAATACAGTTTGCCTGAAACTATCCAAGGAACGAAAGTCGATACCACACATGCTCCAGAATTTTCAGTAAGAAATGATGGGGATATTGTCGGATCAACTGAGAGTTATCAAGGTGCATATGGAGTTCAGTTTAATATCCAATGGCTTGGTAATCGAACACTTTATGTTGATTATATTGAGGTATATGATAGTAAGATTGGAGTAAACTTTTCAAAGGGCATATTTATTCAGGATCTTGCAGAAGAATGCAGTACGTATGCTGCAGATTTTAGTAACTGGAGCAATATAAAGTACTGGTATAGTTTAGATGAGCCGCATAGTATTGATAATTATGAGCCTTACCGGATAGTTGATTCTATACTAACTGTAGTCAGCAATACAAGATTAATTACAGCATTTTATCCGGAGTGGAATGGTAAAAGAAACAATGAAAATGCGATGGGTGATTTTGTTAGCAGAACTAAACCAAACAAAACGATGCTATATTACTATCCTTATTGGCCCGGTGCAGATAAATATAATCATGATGGGTTGTATGGACAAAAAACAGTTTTACAGGCTCCTTACCTTTCCAATGATTAAGATGTTGGTGATTATTGGTTTATTACTCAAGCGATGGGTTTTTGGGATGTTGATGAGAACGATGATTTGGTTCCGATAAGAAGAAGAGTTAAACCAGCAGAGATGAATGCATCAGTAATGCTGGCTTTAGCGCATGGCGCTAAAGGAATAATATTTTGGAATTATTATTCTTACTATAATAGCAACAATCGATACCGCTACTATGGAATTGTAAAAGCAAGAGACTCGCTCTATGCGAAAACTGATCTTTATTATAAAATACAAAACGATATTGCTCCTCGGCTGACAGGGGCTCTCGGCAATAGACTTAAAACACTAAAATACGAAGGAGATTATGCCCATGAAAGATATGGATTGGGAAGTGCGATCTCAGATGATTTGGCTTATTTAGATATTAGCAGTACCGCAGCAGATTCGGCAAATTTCCATGCTGGCTTACTAATGGATTCAGTGATTACAGATAAAAGATACTACATGATTGTAAACCTAATCGCATTCATTGATACTATGACAAGGGATCTTATAATTGAATTAGGTAATCCATTAGGCAGTTACAGCAACTTTCAGTTCAAGAATATTGAATCAAGTTATAACTATGATGAAGTTATTAATCTTTGCGGCACCAACACTTTCATTGACACAATAACTTTTTCAGCTGGAGGCGGACATTTATATGAACTTAAGCCTGTTCTTAAATACGGCGGCAACTTAGTTTATGATGATACAATAAGCACTGCGATTACCTTAAGTGAGCCGCTGACAATTAAACCAAATGCTGATTTGAGTATTGAAGCAGAATTGACTGTAGATTCAGATGTTTATGTTGAAGCCGGAGGAGCAATAAAAGTAAACAGTTATGATGGAAATGTAATTGTGACCTCTAACGGTTCAATAGAATTTGAAACATGGGATAATTCTTTAATTGGTGCAAAAACATCAAATGACCATCCAAGGCTTATATGGCAAAATTATCCCGAACCGGTTGAACATTATAAAATCCATAGAAAATATGGATCACAGCAATGGAATAATAACTATGCAACAACATCAAATAATAATTTTACAGATCAGAATATCACAATCAATGCTCCAGGAAGTACTGCAGGAATAGAAATAAAGTATAAAGTGTCAGCTGTATATTATATAGGTAAGGTACTTGGTTCTGATGAATCTGATGAAGTTAATTATCAAGCAGAAGGATCTGAAATAGAAAAGAAAGGATCTGAAAATAATAATGTTGCAAAACCAACAACATTCGCTTTAGAACAAAATCACCCTAATCCATTTAACCCAACAACCGTAATTACTTACCAAGTACCAACACAGAGCGAAGTAACAATAAAGGTTTACGATATACTTGGAAAGGAAATAACTGAATTAGTAAACACGATAAAAGACGCTGGGTTTTATTCAACAACTTTTAATGCGTCAAATCTCTCAAGCGGAACATATATTTATAGAATGGCAGCAGGTCAATTTGTTGAGAGCAGAAAGATGATAATTTTGAAGTAGTATTTTACTGCATATCTAAAGAGACGTTTCTAAAACGTCTCTTTAGATAAAAATCAAACCTCTTATATATTTAAATCAGATTTCATATCTTTATTTATTCAATAATAAATTTTTATGATGATAATGAATTACAGAGTACTTCTATTTTATAAATATGTAAATGTTAACGATCCGCAGAAATTTCAAAAGGAACATTTGGGGTTTTGTTTTGCAAATGATATTAAGGGTCGGGTTTTTGTTGCCGATGAAGGAATAAACGGAACCGTTTCTGTTACAGTTGATAATATTGAAAAGTATAAAGCCCACCTAACAAACTTTGAAGAGTTTAATGATATTTGGTTTAAGGAAGATGAGGCAAGCGAGCACGCTTTTAGAAAAATTCACGTTCGTGTTAAAAAAGAAATTGTAAACTCGGATGTACTGGAAGTAGATTTTGCAAACGGCGGGAAGAGACTTATGCCGGATGAGCTTAATCATTTTTATGAGACCGGTAAAGATTTTATAATTGTTGATGCTCGAAACAATTACGAGAGTGTGATCGGCAATTTTAAAAATTCCTTCACTCCCGATATGGATACATTTAGAGATTGGAAAGAAGTTGCTTTACAGTTAGCTGATCAAAAAGATAAAACTGTTGTAACATACTGCACGGGCGGCATCCGCTGCGAAAAGGCATCGGCATATTTGGTTGAGCAAGGGTTCAAAGATGTTTACCAGCTTGAAGGTGGAATTGTAAATTACACTAAACAGTACCCTGATAAGTTTTGGCAGGGCAGCATTTTTGTTTTTGATGAACGAAGGATAGTGGAACCAAACATGAAGGAAGATTTGAGACACACAGCAGAATGTTATTACTGCGGCAAACCGACTTCATACTATATTAATTGTCACAATCAAAATTGTGATAAACTATTGATTAGCTGCCATGATTGCAAAGTTGAAAATGAATACTGCTGCAGTAACGAATGCCGTGCTTCAGATAATAAGCGAAAAGCTTTTCACGGTTAAGATTCAGTCTGAAAACCAATAATTTGTCATGCTGAATTTATTTCAGCATCAATAACCTCAACAAAATTATACATTAGATTCTGAAACAAGCTTGCCTGCTGCAAGCAGGTTCAGAATGACTTTGAATATGGCTCTGGTATATCTTCTAATCGGCAGGAAAAGTAATTTCATGTGAGCGTAATGATCGAGGGAACTGGCTTTTAAGTCCATCACCCGATGCCGATGCAGTGCCTAAAATTTCATTCTTCCACTTAATTACTCTTTGTCCATTCGGACTATAATCCCCTTTAACGGTTTGCCCTTGCAAGTATTTTGTTAAATCCGCTTCGTTCTCTATTTCAATAATATTTGTACTTAAATGTTCCGCCAAAACTCTTGCCGCATTTGAATGCAAATGTGTAAAGCCTCTTCTATCAAACACCCCGAACTTTGTTCCGATGCGGGTAAAGGGGCTAAGGCTTTCAGCTTCCCAATTTTTGTGCACAAAAAATATGTCATTCTTTTTAATTAGATATTTATAACCTCTCAACACTTCCAGAGGAATACCGAATCTCTCTTCAACTTGTTTTAACTTTTCAATTATTTCTTTTTTATTTGATGTTAATAATTGGGGATCCCTTTTTTTCAAATTTAATTTTTCATTCTGCTCTGTCTTACTAACTTTCCTCAACTTAGCAACAAAAAATCCTTCTGAATCAATTTCCCAGGGGATAATTCGCTTAGCATTTTTTATTTGCGGATTTAATTTTCGTCCTTCAAATTCTAAAATCGCATCAACACTATTTACCGGCAGATCAACCGGCATAAGTTCTACGGGGTAATTATTTAGTACCGTATCTAGGACAAGTTCATTCTCCTCAATCGCTAATGTGCAAGTGGAGTAAACTATTTCTCCGCCAACCTTCAGCATCTTTATCGCGCTTACAAGCAACTTAATTTGCATTCTCGAAAGCAGGTCAACTTTACTTTCATCCCACCAACTATTTACTTCATTTTTTTTCTGAAGAACGCCAAGCGCAGTGCAGGGTGCATCAACGAGAATTTTATCAAAATAGCTGTCGAAAACTTTGCTTAAATTTTCACCCTTAAAGTTTATTACGCCCATATTTACCGCGGTCATCTTATCCAGATTGTAAACAAGCACTCGCAGGCGCGAACCGGAGACTTCGTTTGAATAAAGTGTTCCTTTGTAATTCATTATTTCGGAAAGCTGTGTGGATTTAGAACCGGGAGCGGCACAAAGATCAAGTGTTTTATCATTTTCACTCGGACTTAAAACAAGCGGTGGCAGCATTGAGGAAAGGCTTTGAATATAATACTTGCCGATTGTGTACTCAATTGTTTTGCCTAGGTTTTCACTTCCCGCAGTAACTTTATAGGCATTTTCTATACACGTTAGTTTTTCAAAATAAATATTGTATGCCTCGAGCCGCTTAATTATTTCTTGCGGATCAGTACTGCCGGCTGGGATTCTAATATACTGGCTATGATCTTCTTCAACATACTTCGCATAATTATTTAGATAATCATTTCCGAAATGTTTTAAAATATATGCGGAAATGTTTTCGCCGATTGTATACATCCGCCCTAGTACCTTTGAATATTTAAAGTCTGAAACAAATGGCTGGATATCTCTAAAAACTTGTGCGAGTCGGGGAATTTTAATTTATAATCTTTTTCAACTTCTTTTAATATTGAATCCAAATGGAATTCATAATCCTTCACAACAGCTTTTACTTTTTCTTCTTCGATAGGAATATTTATTGTTGCAGGCTTCTCTCTGTTTGCGTAAAGAATATATTTTGCTTCTATTAAACTTGCTGCATTCACAATCATATTGCCGGAAACATCAAGCAATTCGTATGCGCCGAATAATTCCGGACCGAGAATAAGAGTTTTAGATGGAAGCTGGATTTCTTTAGTCGGATTATCTTTTATAAAATCTTTCGGAAAACTTTTTAGCAATTTTCCTTTTACGGTATTAACCCACTCCTGCAGAAATTCTTTCTGTGTCATTTATTAGCAATCAATTTTGGCGTTTGAAAGGTGGTATCAACATCTGACGGTTCTTCAACCCAATCAGCAACAAAAATATTTGTCTCCCTGCTTTCAACTCCGTCGGTTCTTCTATTGGATGCAAAAACAATTTTCTCACCATCATGCGAGAACATCGGGAAAGCATCGAATGTGCCGGAGTGAGTAATTTGTTCTAATCCGGTTCCATCAATGTTGATAAGGAAAATGTCAAATATTCTTCCGCCCATTTTCATTGAATGATGGTTTGAAGCAAATACAATTTTTTGATTATTTGGATGAAAGAACGGCGCCCAGTTTGCTCCCGGTAGATCAGTTACTTGGGTTACATTTTTACCATCAATTTCAGCGACATAAATATTCAATGCTTTAGGTTCAACAAATCCGTCTTTTAGTAAATCCTTATAAATCTCTGCTTTCGTTCCGGTTGGTCTGCTTGCACGCCAAACAATTTTTTTTGAATCATGCGAAAAGAAAGCGCCGCCGTCATAACCAAGTTCAGATGTAAGCTGCATTAATTCTTTAGTTGTAATTTCATACCGCCAAAGTTCAAGGTCGCCGCTGCGTGTTGATGTGAAAATAATGTATTTACCATCGGGAGAAACGGTTGGTTCTGCATCATATCCTTCACCGCCAATTAGTAAGTGTGAGTTTTGATAATTTTTATCAGTGACATAAATATCATAAGTGTTGTAAATCGCCCAAACATATCTTCCCCCCATAAACATTGGCGCTTCGGGGCATGCTTCATCTGAGGCATGAGTGGATGAATAAATTATTCTTCCATCAGTTAAAAAATAACTGCAAGTAGTTCTCCCTTTACCTGTTGAAACTAATTGATATTTACTGCCGCCTGAAAGTGTACTGCCGTCAGCATTCAAAACAAATATTTGGTCGCAGCCTTGCTTGTTAATTTCATCCCAATCACTCTGAAACACCAATTGGTTATTATCAAAACTCCAATACGCCTCAGCATTATTTCCGCCAAAAGTCAATTGCGTAATATTTCGCAAATGAGTTTCTCCAGGAAAACGAAGAGTATCGATTGAAGGTTTATATTCTGTTTTTTTATCAGACGTACATGAGGTAGTAAACAATACCAAAAGGAGAATGACAATTAATTTTTTAAGCAAGTTTCTGTCCTAACTTATTTTTTAGTTTTAATTTTAATTACTTTTTTCGGCTGCCAAAACAAAAGTACAATTCCAAGTATCACCAAGGGAATGCTTAATAATTGTCCCATGTTTAACGCCATTGCAGCTTCAAAACTTTCTTGGTTTTCTTTAAATTGCTCTACAAAAATTCTAAATCCAAAGATCATTATTAAAAAGATCCCGAATATCAAGCCGTCTTTAAATTTTCCATCTGTCCTTTTGTATGTATAAAATATTACAACAAACGTAATAAGATAAAATAATGATTCATACAATTGTGCCGGATGTCTCGGCATTAATCTTTCCGCTGCAGTTAGTCCCGGCGCATTTAAAAATTTAATTGCCCACGGTACATCTGCAGGAATACCAATTATTTCAGAATTGAAAAAATTTCCTAATCTTATAAAAAATGCAGCGAGTGCTACTGTTATTACAACTCTGTCCATTACCCAAAGGAAGGATTGATCATTTCTTTTTTTAACATAAAAATATACCGCCAGCAAAATTCCAACTGCTGCACCATGGCTTGCTAAACCGCCTTCCCAAACTTTTAATATTTCAAGTGGATGACTTAGATAATAATCCGGGTTGTAAAAGAGGCAATGTCCAAGCCGGGCACCAATTACTGTTCCGCCAACCATGTACCAAACTAGATCATTTAAGTCTTTTTCTTTTTTATTTTCCTTCTTAAATATCCATAGCATAATTTGAAAACCGACTATGAATGACATTGCGAAGAGGAGCCCATACCATCTAACTGTAAAAGGACCGATCGAAAATATTTCAGGACTTATACTCCATTCCATTTAAAAATTTTCCTTAATGTTTTTATTTTAACAAAGTTCTATTGGATAATTTGAATCTGCTAATCAATGCTGAAACCAAATAGCTAAAAACCGCGATCATTATTATTGTTGAACCTGAGGGTAAATTTAAGTAATAGGAAAGTAATAAGCCAACGAGCATAAATGCCAACGCAAGTATAATTGAGGTGAACATCATTCCCTTTAAACTTTTGTTGAATTTAATACTAATTGCAGAGGGAATAGAGAGAAGGGCAATTACTAAAATAATTCCGACAAGTTTTATGAGAACTACGATTGTAATTGCGATCAAGCTCATCAATAAAAAATATAATCTATCAACCGGCAGTCCCGTGGTCTGCGAAAACTCCTCATCAAAAGTTACGGCTCTAAGCTGCTTAAATAACAATACTACTATTCCGACGATGACTAAATCCAAGGAAAACATAAGCCAAATTTCTGTGCCGGATATTGTAAGAATATTGCCGAATAAATAGCTCATTAAATCTGGCACATAGCCGGGCACAAAGCTTATGAACAAAATCCCAAGTGCCATTCCGAACGCCCACATCAATCCAATTAATATATCTTCATTTTCATTATTCCTTTTTCGCATGTAGGAAATAAAGCCTGCTGCTCCAAGTGAAAAACCAACAGCACCAATTAACGGATTGAATCCTAAAAGATAACCTAGACCAATGCCGCCATATGCTGTGTGTGCAATTCCGCCGGTAATAAAAACAATTCTTTTTACAATTATGTAGGACCCTATCACTCCGCATGCAATACTTGCAAGCAGACTTGCGGTCAAGGCATTGATCATAAAATCGTATTCTAAAAACTCAAACATTGTTAATCCTTATGTTCATCTAAAACTCTGTGCGGTACGCCGTGGGCAATTAAATCTACAGGGCAGTGATAAGTGTCTTCCAACATTTCTTTTGTTATTTCTTTTGAATCGTGATAGACTAGTGTTTTATTTAAACATGCAATTTTTCTCACATAGCGGGATATCGCACTCATATCATGCGATACTAAAATAATTGTAGTTGTTTCATTTAACTTGTGCAGAAGCTCGTAAACATTTTGCCCTGTCTTAGTATCAACACTCGCAGTAGGTTCATCTAACAAAAGTATTTTTGGTTTCATTGCAAGAGCACGGGCAATAAGCACTCTTTGTTTTTGTCCGCCTGATAAATGCCCGATTGTTTTTGACTTAAACTCGCTCATGTTTACCATGCTGATCGATTCATCAACAATTTGCTTGTCTTCTTTTGATGTTCGTGAAAATAATCCTTTACCTCCTACCCTTCCCATCATTACAACATCCCAAACTGAAATGGGAAACTCTTTGGTAAATTCCGATTGCTGGGGAACATACCCGACAGCCGAGGCATTAAATTCCGCCGACTTTCCGAAAATGAGAACCTCTCCTTTAGTTGGCTGTAATAATCCCAAAATAATTTTTAGCAGTGAAGTTTTTCCACCGCCGTTCGGACCAATTATTCCGATGAACTCATTTTGTCCTACCGTTAAATTTATGTCATCTAATATTAATGTACTTCCAATGCTTAGCTGTACATTATTTAATTGAATTGCGTTCGACATACTATTTATTGTACCTCATAATTTCTGAACTGACTTTCTTCATATTTGCAATGTAATCTTTTGGCAGAGGATCGATCAAACTTACTTCAATTTTTAGCTGGTCTGCAATAGTTTTTGCTGGAGATATATCAAATCTTGAATCCACAAAAATCGCTTTTATATTTTTACTTTTTGCGATATCAATTAATTCCTTAAACTTTTTAGCTTTCGGACTTTTCCCTTCATGTTCAATTGATAATTCCTCAAGTTTAAATTCTTCTGCAAAGTAAGTCCATGCAGGATGAAAAACCATCAAAGTTCGGTTTCTTAAATTTTTAAAATTCTCACTTAGTTCATTTTCGAGCGCAATTAACTTTTGGGAATATCGTTTGTAGTTCTGCCGAAAGTATTCTTTATTTTCCGGGGATAGTTCTACCAATGAATTAAAGATCGTTTGTACAATTAGTTGAGCATTTTTAATACTCAGCCACATGTGGGGATTACCGGAAAATTTTGACAGCCCATCACTGCAATCCACAATATTTATGCTTTTATTTTCAATTGAATATTTACTGAAAAATGACTCCTCGAAATGAAAAGGTTCGCCAACCTTAAAAATTATATCGGCTTTTTCAATTTGCTTTATTATTGATGGAGACGGCTCAAATGTATGCGGGTTTTCATTTGGGGGAATTAAAACATGCATCTCAACTTTTTCACCGCCAATATTTTTTACAAAATCGGCATAAGGAAGGATCGTAACAACTACATTTATTTTATTGGTGGGGAGAGAGTTATTTTCACCACAGCCAAATTGAAAGAGCAATAAAATCATCAAAAATTGTTTTATTAACAATCTCATTTTTTACACTCCGGGCAAATACCAACAAACTCCATTGAATGATCCACAATTTTATAGTCTGTCAACTTTCTGACCTTATCAATTATGCAAACTTCAAGTTGTTCAATTTTACCGCACTCTCTGCACAAAATATGGTGCGGATGCCTATCTGCTTTAATTAAAGAATATCGAATTTGTTTATCATTAAAATTTGTTGATTGAAGTAATCCATGAGATAGAAATAATTTTACTGTTCTAAAGACAGTCGCAAAATCTACACTGATGCAGCCATTCATTATTTCATTAATGGTTAGCGGTATCTCACTTTTGAATAACACATCCAAAATTTGTCTTCGCGGAGCTGTTTGTTTTAGTCCAAGTTCTTTTAATTTTAGAAGAAATTTTTCCATAAATAAATCTAATGAATGATCCGTCTAATTGCAAACTACTTGCATTTAGGTTTATTTTGTCCATCTGTTGACAATTGATAAATTTATACTAATTTGCGTTATACACAATGGTAGTATACCCAATAATGATATTTTGAATTTAAATTAAAATCATTACATTTGTGCTCAAATTTCATCAATTGATAGCTTTAACACAATAATATGACATATGAGTCTTATTGAATATTAATCGATTAACGAATATTGAAAAGCAAATGGAGTTTAAAATGTTAAATAACACAGAACTTTACCGACTACCTTGGACATTACCTGACAATGCAATTTCCTGGCTTGAACCTACAGCCATGTGCAACTTGTCATGCGACGGATGCTACAGAGAAAATGAAGCCGATTCACACAAACCTATTGAAGAAGTGAAACATGAACTTGACATTTTTCAGAAATACCGAAATACTGACTGTATCTCTATTGCGGGCGGTGATCCCTTATTGTATCCCGATATAGTTAAACTCGTTGCGGAAATAAAATCACGCGGATTAAAGCCAATTGTAAATACAAACGGTAAAGCTTTAACAAAAGATCTTTTAATGGATTTGAAAAAAGCCGGTGTGTTTGGATTCACTTTTCACGTGGATAGCAAACAGGGACGCGGGAAAGAATGGAAAGGGAAAAACGAAATTGAATTGAATGAGCTAAGATATCACTATGCAAAAATGCTTGCGGATGCCGGCGATATTGCGTGTTCATTCAACTCTACAGTTTATGAAGATACACTGCAATATGTTCCTGAACTTGTTGACTGGGCTCACAAGAATATCGACATAGTTCACACAATGGTTTTTATTGCGTTTAGGCATGTGGTTCCAACTATGCCTTTCGATTGGTACGCAGGCGGACAAAAAGTTGATTGGGATAAAATAATGTATCATTCTGATGTGAAAAGAAATGTCGATATTCTCTCCACCGATGTGCTTGCAAAAGTTCGAGAGAGGTTTCCCGAATTTGAACCTTGCGCTTACTTGAACGGAACAAAAAGAGCTGATTCTTACAAGTGGCTCATTTCTGAGCGTGTTGGCACTAAGAAAAAAATCTATAGCTATGTCGGTCCAAAATTTATGGAAATAATAATGGCTGGTCACCATTTAATCAAAGGAACATATATTTCTTACGGCTCTCCTAAACTTAACAGAATGGCAAAATCAGCAATGCTTCTCCTCTTTCCCTTTGATAAAGGACTAAGAAAGGCTACAAAACAACTTCTTAAAAACCCACTCAGGCTATTCAAAAAGACTTACATGCAGTCAGTCCTTTTCATTCAGCCGGTTGATTTTATGGAGAATGGAGATCAAAGCATGTGCGACGGCTGCCCCGATATTACTGTTCACAAAGACAATCTTGTTTGGTCGTGCCGGCTTGAGGAATTGAAAAATTATGGCGTATTTTTACGAACTGTTCCGAAAGGGAATGGCGCTAATGAAAAAGTTTAGTGAAATTGTTAAAAGGAAAAGGGCTTGAAGACAAGCCCTTTTTAATTTATGGCGTATAAAACAATGGTGCATCCGGTCCAAGAGGTATTTCAAACAGCAGCCAAACGATCATCATTACAATTCTTATAATTGCAAAAACAATTGCATAGGGAAGCATAGAGGAAATGATCGTCCCAAGACCGATATTTTTAACATACTTTTGAGCGAACACAATAATTATTGGGAAATAAGGAAGCAATGGTGTCAGAATATTTGTGTACGAATCTCCAACTCTGTAAGCCGCTTGTGTTACTTCCGGCGAATAACCCATAAGCATTAACATCGGCACAAATACGGGAGCCATAATTGCCCACTTTGCGGAGGCACTACCGATTGCAATATTAATTATTGATGCGACAATAATAAAAGCAACAATTAGCGGAATGCCTGTAAGGTTAATTGTTTTTAATAATTCAGCTCCCTTAACGGCAACAATTAACCCAAGGTTTGACCAATTAAAATATGCGACAAACTGAGCCGCGACAAACGCAAGCACAATGTACCCACCCATACTCGCCATTGATTCGGCAGTAAATTGTGCAACCTCTTTATCTGTCTTTATCGACTTGGTAACAATTCCAAAAACCAAGCCCGGTATAAAAAATAAAAATAACATCAGCGGAACAATGCTTACATAAAATGGAGAAAGGCTTCCGTCATCACCTCTTAGAATTCCCCATTCTGGTATGAACATAAAACCAGTTATTACTGCTGAAATAGCAAGCGAAATACCAGCCCAGCGTAATCCCTTTCTATCTAAATCGGATAAATCATTTTTTTCCTCTTCAACATGATCTTCGGCTGTATATTTTCCCAAACGAGGTTCAAGAATTTTCTCTGTAACCCAAGTACCGGCAATTCCAATTATGGGGACTGATGCAGCCATCAAATACCAATTGGAAGTTTCCAGTACAACATAATTTGGATCAATAATTTGTGCAGCCGGAGTTGTAAATCCAGCTAGCAGCGGATCGAGAGAAGTTAAGAGAAGGTTAGCACCAAATCCGCCCGACACTCCTGCGAAAGCTGCCGCTAGTCCTGCAATTGGATGCCTTCCCATTCCAAAAAATATTGCAGCACCTAATGGAATTAAAACTACATAACCCGCATCAGCAGCAACGCTGGAAAGCATTCCCGCAGTAACTATTGTAAATGTAATTAATTGTGGTGGAACACTTGCAACAAATGCTTTAAGCGCGGCGGCAATTAATCCTGTTCGCTCGGCTACGCCAATACCAATCATTACTACAAGTACTAAACCCAATGGCGGGAAGTCTGTAAATACTTTTACCATTGAAGTAAATATTCGTCTGATGCCTTCAGCGCTCAATAGGTTCACAGCTTTAATTTCTTCCTGTGTGCCCGGATGAATTGCACTGATCCCAAGCATTGAAAATATCCATGAAGCAACTAATACAATAGCTGCCAATATTAAAAATAATGTCACAGGCTGGGGAAGTTTATTTCCGGCAATTTCTACTCTATTTAATACTCGTTGAAATAGTCCGGGTTTGTTTTCGTTTTTTTCCATTAACACCTCAATTGGGATTTTTAAAAGATTGTGCAAAAATACTGCTTTTAGTAATTCAGATGCAAACCAGAGATTGTTTCATTATTTTTCTAGAGAAATGAATTCATCGGATAATTACTCATTAAATGGTTGACATTAGTCAAACATTCTTCGTATTTATGAAGCCATAATTTAATATGATAAACCAATGAACTGTATATGAGAAATATTGATTTAAGTAAATTAAAAGATTGGACCCCACCCAAAAACTGGCTCAAAATTTCGACCATAGATGCACACACGGAAGGAGAACCTTTACGAATTTTTGCAGGCGGGCTGCCGAATATTAAAGGAAGCACAATCCTCGAAATGCGCCGTGAATTAATTGAAAATCATGATTACATTAGAACAGCTTTGATGTGGGAACCTCGTGGACATGCTGATATGTACGGCTGCATTATTACTCCGCCCAAAACAGAAGATGCCGATTTCGGAGTTATCTTTTTGCATAACGAAGGTTACAGTTCAATGTGCGGACACGGAATTATTGCCGTAACAAAAGTCGCATTGGAAACCGGTTTAGTAAATATGGTTGAACCTTCTACAACTATTAAAATTAATTCCCCTGCCGGATTGATAACTTCAACAGCCAATATTAAAGAAGGCAAAGTTGAGTGTGTTTCGTTTATAAATGTTCCATCCTTCGTGTTGATGAAAAACAAAACAGTAAAAGTTGCAGGCATTGGAAATGTAAAATTTGATATTGCATACGGGGGAGCCTTTTACGCCTATGTTAATGCAGATGATCTTGAAATAAAAATGACTCCCGACAATTATGACGAGCTGATTGATAAAGGAAGAAAAATTAAAAAAGCTGTTATGCAAAATTTTGAGATCAAGCATCCGTTTGAAGAAGACTTGAGTTTTTTATACGGAACAATATTTATCGGCAAGCCCATTTCTCCAAAGGCTGATAGCAGAAATGTCTGCATCTTTGCTGAAGGAGAAGTTGATAGGAGTCCGACGGGAACCGGTGTAAGCGGAAGAATGGCTTTGTATTATGATAACAGCGAACTTGAGCTTAATCAGCCGATGATAATTGAAAGCATATTAGGAACTACATTCACGGGCAAAATAAAAGGACTTGCAAATTTTGGGGAATATGTTGCTGTAATTCCTGAAGTTACCGGCAGTGCACACATAACAGGAAAACACGAATTTTTAATTGACCCGAACGACCCGCTAAAAAACGGTTTTATTTTTAGGTAGTCATTTCAAATCAAAATAATTTTTAAAAACCAATAAGGATACTTTATGCTTAAAGATCACCCCAAAGGAATTATGGTAATGTTCACAACTGAAATGTGGGAGCGTTTTGGTTTTTATATAATGATGGCAATTTTAGTTTTGTACATGGGCAGCGAGTTCGGCTGGAGTGACTCCGTAAAAGGTGACCACTACGGTGTTTTTCTTGGGTTGGTTTATTTGATTCCGTTATTAGGCGGATATTTCGGTGATAAACTTTTCGGGCAAATAAATACAGTAATTGCCGGAGCTGCATTAATGATGTTCGGTTATGTAGCCCTTGCAGTATCTTCCGCAGATCAACTGGTTTCATTTTATATCGGTTTGTTTTTAGTAGCATTCGGAACCGGAATATTTAAGGTAAACATGGCTGTGCTTATCGGTAATTTATATCGAGATAAAATTCATCTTAAGGATGCCGGATTTAATATCTTTTATATGGGCGTTAATGTTGGGGCTACAATTGCGCCGTTAGCAGCTACTTTACTTGGGTATTTCTTTAACGATTATAGAATGTCATTTTGGGCAGCAGCTTTTGGAATGCTCATCTGTTTAATAACTTTTTATTCCGGAAAAGAAAAGCTGATGACGGCAGATGTAAAACAATCTAAAAATTCTGAAAAGGAAATTGTCTTTGAGGAGATGTCAAAAAAAGAATCAACTTCAAGAGTTTTAACTTTAGGTTTACTTTTTACAATTGTAATATTTTTCTGGATGGCTTTTTATCAGAACGGTTTTGCACTTACTCTATTTGCTGAAAGATCAACAAAAATTTATGCTTTTCTGAGACCTGAGACATACCAATTTTTTAATCCATTTTTTATTCTTCTTCTAACTCCAATATTACTGACCATTTTTAGTAAACTTAACAAAAAAGGTAAAGAGCCAAGTACGCCCGTAAAAATCTTTATTGGAATGATTATTATGAGTGCATCAATGTTAATAATGGTGGTAGCATCTCTTCAAGGGGGTAATGATGATGCAAATAATATGTTTCCCGGCTGGTTAATTTCAACGTACCTAATTGTAACTATATCTGAAATTTTAATTTCGCCGTTAGGACAATCTTATGTTTCGAAAGTTGCGCCGCCTAAAATACAAGGATTAATGATGGGCGGATGGTTTTTAGCCACTTCGATTGGTGCGTTAGGTTCAGGTTTAATCGGCAAGTTTTATAGTGATTTTTTACATCACGAATATTTTCTGATTTTAACCGGAATACTTATATTTTCAGTGTTTCTTGCCTTCATCTCTATGAAAAAATTAAAAAGATTTGCGAACTAAAATTTGGGAAATAAAATGCTGGTAAAAGAAAAAATTGAGCAAGCAAAAAATATTCTAAAAGAATTTGATGTTGACTGCTGGATTACATTTGTACGTGAAAGCCAAATTAATGGCGATCCGACATTAGCATTTTTGGTCGAAGCAGATTTAACTTGGCACTCCGCCTTAATAATTACTAAAACGGGCAAAACACTTGCCATTGTTGGACGATACGATGTAGCAACTGTTGAACAATTAGGCGCTTATGATGAAGTGATTGGATTTGTTACCGGGGCAAAAGAACCACTGCAAAAATTTTTGAAAGAACTAAATCCAAAGCAAATTGCATTAAATTTTTCTGAGGGAAGTGAAATTTGTGACGGCATTACTCACGGTATGTTTATCACCATGCAGAAGTACCTATCCGAAATTGGAATGGACAATAGAATAATTGCCGCTGATAAAATTGTATCCGCACTACGTGAAAGAAAATCACCAATTGAAGTAGCAAATATAAAAGGAGCCATAAATCATACTGAAGAAATATTTGATCTGGTTTATAAATTTATTAAACCCGGGCGAACCGAAAAGGAAATTGCCTCATTCATGAAAGCGGAAGTCAAAAAGAGAGAATTAGAATTTGCTTGGGAAGAAACAGTTTGTCCAGCCGTGTTTACGGGTCCCGATACAGCCGCCGCACACTTTGCACCGACAGATAAAAAAGTTGAACGCGGACATATTTTAAATATGGATTTTGGAGTTAAGGTGAATGGGTATTGCTCGGACATGCAGCGAACTTTTTATATAATGAAAGAGGGCGAAACATCTGTTCCTCAAGATGTACAAAAAGGATTTGACACAATTGTTGATTCAATAGAATTATCGAAACAGGGAATGAAGCCCGGTGTGCAGGCAATTGAAATTGATGCAATTGCACGTAAAACAGTAGTCGAAGCCGGCTATGAAGAATTTGCTCACGGACTGGGACACCAAGTCGGAAGATTCTCACACGATGGAACTGCCTTGCTCGGTCCTGCTTGGGAAAAGTATGCACAGAAACCATTTCAATACTTAGAAGAAGGAATGGTTTTTACGATCGAGCCTAGATTGACCGTTGAGAACCGGGGAACTGCAACAATCGAAGAAATGGTAATCGTAACTAAAAATGGTGCTGAATGGCTGACGACTCCGCAGAAGAAAATTTTAATTATATCTTAAGAATTTTGAAAGGTAAGATATATGGGGTTATCTAGAACTACGTTACTTTGGTGCTCGCAAAATCAATGGATGAAAACAAATGTGCCAAAGTATGCCTTTGTTAAAAAAGCTGCTAAAAAATTTATGCCGGGTGAAACATCAAACGATGCAATGAGAGCTGCTGCTGAATTTAACTCAAGGAATATCAATACAATTTTTACTCGACTTGGAGAAAACATAACCGGGCTGGATGAAGCAAATTCTGTTTGCCAACATTACCTTAAAGTGCTCGAAGAGATTTCGGAAAATAATCTAAACTCAGAAATATCGGTAAAATTAACACAGCTTGGATTTGATTTTTCTTTTGATCAAACTTTAAATAATATTTCTAAAATTACTGCAAAGGCTAACGAGCTAAATAATTTTATTTGGATCGACATGGAACAGAGTTCTTACGTTGATAACACAATCAAGCTTTACAAAAAAATAAAATCTGAGTTTGACAATGTGGGACTTTGTCTTCAGTCCTATTTAATGCGCACAAAAAGCGATTTAGAAGAAATGATAAATATTTCACCTGCAATTCGTTTAGTTAAAGGCGCATATATGGAACCGGCAAATGTTGCCTTCAAAAAAAAGAGTGACGTTGATGAAAACTATTTTGAGTTGATCAAATATTTACTCACAACTGGACTGAACCACAATGCGAGAACGAGTATTGCCACACATGATTTAAATTTGATCGATCGAATTATAAAATTTGCCGAGTCAAACTCGATTAATAAAAATCACCTTGAGTTTAATATGTTATATGGAATAAAAACTGCAGAGCAAAATAGACTTGCTGAAAACGGCAATAAACTAAGTGTGCTGATCAGTTACGGAGAGCAGTGGTATCCTTGGTACGTTCGAAGGCTTGCAGAACGACCCGCAAATATTTGTTTTGTAATTCGAAATATGTTTTAAATTAAAATTGGATAAACTATGATCAAAGGAATTTCTCCTCCAATCCCAACCCCTTTTGTTGATGGAGAATTATCAACGGAAATGCTGCGAGCAAATATTGATAAATGGAACTCAACTGATTTAGCCGGATATGTTGTGATGGGTTCAAATGGTGAGAGTGTGTTTTTAACTTTTGACGAAAAGATACGCTTAACTGAATCTGTAAAAAAATTTGCTGCCCCGGATAAAATTATCATCGCTGGAACAGGCTCCGACAGTTATAAGGATACAATTGAACTATCAAACCGTGCCGCTGAAGTCGGAGCTGATTATGCATTAGTGCTAACGCCATCGTACTACACTAATCAAATGGACAGCCTTGCAATGTTGAGCTATTTTGAACGTGTTGCAGATGAGGTAAAAATTCCGATAATAATTTACAATGTGCCGAAATTTACAAATGTAAATATTCAGCCGGAGACCGTTGCAGAGTTAAGCGAGCATGAAAACATAGTTGGAATAAAAAACAGTTCTGAAGATATTGAACATCTTGCAAAAATTAATAAATTAACCCCAGACGACTTTTCGATTCTAGTCGGCACAGCATCTGTTTTGTATCCGGCATTTAAAGCCGGTGCAATTGGCGGTATTGTGGCACTTGCGAATATTGCACCGAATGAATGCATTGATGTTCTTCAAAAATTTATTGAAGGAAATTTAATGGAGGCTGAATCACTGCAGGCGAAGTTAGTTGAACCTAATAAAGCTGTAACGGCAAAGTACGGCGTGCCCGGTTTAAAGGCAGCTATGGATATGTTAGGTTACTTCGGCGGTGAGCCGCGAATTCCTTTATCAAAATTACCTCCGGATGAGGTGGCGGAATTAAAAAATATTTTATTACGAAATGGATTATTAAAAAATTAGGAAAAACATTTATGAACTTTCAAACTTACAATCCCCCAAAAAGAATTTTAATGGGACCTGGTCCATCAAACATTAACCCAAGAGTTTTAAATGCATTAGCAAAACCTACGATCGGTCATCTCGATCCACAGTTTATTGTTTTGATGGATGAGATAAAACAATTACTCAAATATGCTTTTCAAACGGAGAATGATGTAACTTTTCCCGTTTCGGCGCCGGGTTCAACTGGGATGGAAACTTGCCTGGTAAACCTTATTGAGCCCGGTGAAAAGGTTATTGTATGCGTTAATGGAGTTTTCGGCGGAAGGATGAAAGACATTGTTGAACGATGCAGCGGGATTCCCATTGTTGTAAGCGAGGATTGGGGTAAAGCAATAAATCCGGAAAAATTTGAAGCCGCGCTTTCAGAAAATACGGATGCAAAAATAACGGCATTCGTTCATGCGGAAACTTCAACCGGGGCTTTATCGGATGTAAAAACATTGGCTGAAATTTCACGGAAGCATGGATGTTTAACAATTGTCGATACCGTTACTTCTCTCGGCGGCTCGGAACTAAAAATTGATGAGTGGGAGCTTGACGCAGTTTATTCCGGCACTCAAAAATGTTTATCATGCCCGCCGGGATTATCGCCGGTCACTTTCAGCGACAAAGCAATACATAAAATCAAAAATAGAAAAACAAAAGTTCAAAGCTGGTTCATGGATTTGAATCTCGTTCTCGGCTACTGGGGTTCAGGTTCAAAGCGTTCTTATCATCACACCGCACCGATCAATTCACTTTACGGTCTGCACGAAGCATTGCTTATTCTTCATGAAGAAGGAATTGAAAATTCGTGGAAGCGTCATTTAGAAAACGGTAACATATTTTGTAATGAAATTGAAAAAATCGGCTTATCTCCTTTTGTTAAAAAAGAGGAAAGACTTTCTCAGTTAATCTCCGTTACTGTCCCAGAGAAAGCAGATGAAACCGGAGTTAGAACAAATCTCTTAAAAAATTATAATATTGAAATTGGCGCCGGACTTGGTGCATTGGCAGGCAAAGTTTGGCGGGTTGGTTTGATGGGACATACATCAAATATTAATAATATTAATTTGTGTGTTAATGCTTTGAGTAAGGAGTTGTCCTCTTAAATGAATTTATAAAATCGTTCGGAACATTAGTACAGCTAATTATGTTGAGTGTTTTAAGTTTAGGAGTATAATTTTATATCAATCTTAATTCCGATTCGTTAACTTATTACTCAAATTTTTGAGATAAATTGTTAGATAACATATAAATGAGCAAAACAAATAAAATAGAGTTAATCACACTCGGCTGTTCTAAAAACACGGTTGATTCCGAAAGATTAATGAGCCAGCTAAAAGCGAACAATTTTGAATTTGTTGATTCATCAGACGATGCTGATTCAATAATTATTAATACATGCGGATTTATTGACGCCGCAAAAGAAGAATCGGTAAATACAATTCTTGAAGCAATTGAACTAAAGAAGCAGGGCAAAATAAAAAAAGTTGTTGTTGCCGGCTGCCTTTCCGAAAGATACATGGAGGATCTTAAAAAAGAGATTCCCGATGTTGACGCATATTTTGGAACAGAAGATTATGAAGGAATTGTAAATGATTTCGGCGGAAAGTTTAGCTACGATCTGCTGGGTGAGCGATTAGTTACAACTCCAAAGCATTATGCATACTTAAAAATTTCAGAAGGCTGCGATAATCCATGCAGCTTTTGTGCAATCCCTTTAATGCGCGGCGGGCACGTATCCAAACCGATGGATATGCTTTTGGATGAAGCCTCAAGATTGGCAGATAAGGGCGTTAAAGAATTGATAATCATTGGTCAGGATACAACAGATTACGGAAAAGACATTGGGGGAAAAAGAAATCTCTCGGAACTTCTTGAGCGATTAAGTAATCTAAAGGGTATTGAATGGATTAGATTGCTTTATGCATATCCCTCTCATTTTCCTGATGATGTAATTGATACACTTGCAAATAATCCAAAAGTTCTTAAATATGTTGATATGCCTTTACAGCACATTTCTGATAATGTATTAAAATCTATGAGGCGCGGAATTACATCGCGAAGGACAAAAGAACTTCTTTACAAATTGAAGGATCAGGTTCCGGGAATCACTTTACGAACTACATTTATTTCCGGCTACCCTGCCGAAACAGAAAAAGACTTTTTGGAGCTTTGTGATTTTGTTAAAGATATTAAATTTGACCGGTTCGGAGTTTTTAATTATTCCGTAGAAGAAAATACTCCTTCATATATTTTGAATGATCCTGTTTCAACGGATGAAAAAGAAGCACGCCGGGCCGAGTTGATGAATATTCAAAGTAAAATTTCTTTGAAAAAAAATGAAAGCTTTATCGGCAAAACAATGAATTGTGTAATTGATGATATTGAAAATGATTTTTATATCGCGCGATCGGAAAGAGACGCGCCTGAAGTTGACGGCGAAGTTTTAATTAAAGCCGATAATAAATTATTAAAGTTGGGTCAATTTTACCCCATTGAAATTATTAGTTGTAATGAGTATGATTTATTTGGAAAATTAAAATAGATCGAAGGTGATAGAACAATGAATAAATTATTAATACTTCTTTTAGCCTCTTTTATAACAATTTCTGCGCAAGTTGAGCAGTCACGGTCTCAGAATCCCTACACAATTGGACCTAACTTCTACATCGATTTGGCTAATTACGAAGGAACACTTGAAGGCAAAACCAGAGTTGATGTGTTTATTCAAGTACCTTATGAAAATCTATCTTTCATTCGTTCCGGCAACGGATATTTTGCCAGTTACTCCATCACTTTAACTTTTTATACAGAAGATAAAGAGAGTATTATTTTCGAGAGTTTATGGACAGAAAAAGTTCAGGTTGAAAGCTTTAGCTCTACTGAAAGCAAACAGGGGCACAATTTAAGTTATCGGAAATCCGAATTAACTCCTGGAAAATATTTAATGAAATGCGCTGTTGAGGACTTGCAATCCAAGCAGAATGTTGTAATAGAAAGCATTGCAAACATTAAGGAATTTAAGGAACCAGTTGAGTTGAGTGACATTGTAATTGTATCAAAAAGATTTGATAATGAAAGCGGTCAAAATATAATTCCGAATGTTTCAAAAATAGTTGCAACCGAATTTCAAAACTTAGATTTTTTCTTCGAAGTATATTCCGACAAAGCGATGAGTGTTTTTATTGATTACAATATTGAAGATAAAAATCAAGATCGTACATTTACCAAAGTTGTGCTTCATGATTTAACCGAAGGCAAAAATTTAATAAACCAGATTATTGAGAATCCAAATATTTCACTAGGCGACTACACTTTATATATAAAATTATCTGATGAGGATGACAATGAATTAGCGAGTGTAAGAAAGAAAATATCTTCAAAGCTTGTTGGGTATCCCGAAATGATAAAGGACTTAGATAAGGCTGTAAAACAGATGCAGTACATTGCTTCAAATGATGAACTGGATTATATAGAAGAATCTGAATCCTATAACGATAAATTAGAAAGATTTAAAGCTTACTGGAAGGCAAAAGATCCATCGCCAAATACTGTTGAAAATGAAGTGCTTAGCGAATACTATAGAAGAGTGGCTTATGCAACTAAAAATTTTGAAAGCTACTACGACGGATGGAGAACAGATATGGGTATGATTTACATTACTCTAGGTCCGCCAAATCAGGTTGACCGGCACCCGTTTGATTATGATTCGAAACCATTTGAAGTTTGGGATTATTACCAGCTGAATAGACGATTTGTTTTTGTTGACCAAACCGGTTTTGGTGATTATAGATTAGTTGACCGCGACTATGGCGAATGGAATAGATACAGATATTAATTCAAAATTTTTAGGATTTTTAATTGGTTCTCACTGTCACACTCAATCCACTTCTTGAACGACGATTGTTTGACAATAATAATTTAGAGAATAAAAAAAGCGGCACAAGAGGTGAAATATATTTTGCTGGCGGCAAGGGTATTAATGTAAGCAGGCAGCTAAATAAATTAGGAATTAAAAATCATGCTTTAACTTTTATGGGAGGCCCTTCCGGTAAATTAATGCGTCAAACACTATCAAATGAAGGAATTGAATTTAGCTACGTTCCAACAAAAAGTGAAACTAGAACAGCACTGCTCACCATCAATAAAAATAAAATCAATACCGAGTTCGAGCCTAATTCTGAGATTACAAATTCTGAAGCTGTTGAGTTTGAAAATAAATTTGAAAAGATGATCCGAAACTGTTCGATAGTCGTCTTTTCGGGAAGCTCACCTTCAGAAGAAACAAACCACATTTTTGCAGCCGGAATTGAACTTGCACATAAATATGATAAGATCGCAATCTTGGATACCTATGGCTCACACCTTGAGGAATCAATTAACAGATCGCCGTTAGTGCTTCATAACAATAAAGAGGAAATTGAAAAATCTTTAGGCTGGAAACTTGAGGACGAAAAATCACATATCGAATTGTTTAAGTATCTGAAATCAAAAAATGTTAATCTTGCGTTTATAACTGATAGTCATAATCCCTCATACGCTTCCAAATTCGGTTTCAATTACAAAATTATTTCTCCAAAAACTAATGCGGTTGACGCAACCGGCAGCGGCGATGCATTTGTTGCGGGAATAATATATGGACTTGAAAGATCAATGATTTTTGATGATTTTGTTTGCATAGCATCAGCACTCGGTGCCGCAAATGCAGAACGGCTGGATGCTTGCAATGTTGATGCTGATGAATACGAAAAGTATATTGAACAGGTTCATTTAATTCCAATTGGTAAAAAGGTCAAATTAATTGATGACTCGCCGCACTACTAAATTTTATTTTCTTTTTACAATTGTTTTTTTACTCACCACAACTTTATCCGCTCAAAAAATTGAAAGTTTTGAAATTGACGGCACATTTAATTTTACGAAAAAAGAATATGCTAACTGGGCAGGGATTTCAACCGGGGTAAACTATTTTGAAGGAGTACTCGATTCAGCAAGAAATAGGATCGGTAACGAAATTTCTCAACGAGGATATTTTAATTTTAGTTTTCCTGAGCAAAGTATAATTTTTGAAGATGATTCTCAATCTGTTTCATTAAAGCTAACAATTGAAGAAGGTACTCCAACATTTATCAATGAAATATTTACAAATAAAATTACATCTGAAGATTCATTAATTCTTAATGCATCATTTGAGTATCTAACCGGTTCAATTTTTTATCAATATGAATTCGAGTCAGCAATAAATGAACTGCTGACTTACTATGAGGAGAATGCCTTCCCCTTTTACTCCATTGAAGTAGAGTCAGTTTTTTTATTTAAAGACACTTTGGAAAATAAAAACTTGGTAAATATTTTCTTAAATATTAATAAAGGTCAATCAAGTTCAATCTCAAAAGTTGAAATAGTCGGCAATCAAAAAACTAAAGATTATGTAATTCTCCGTGCAATAAATCTTGCGGAAAATGAGCAATATTCCCAGCAGAGAATTGAAGACATTCCAAAAAAGTTAAACAGGTTAAGATTTTTTGAACCGGTTGAAAATCCGTCCTTTTATTTCAACTCGAGGAACGAAGGAATTCTTCAAATAAAAGTAGAGGAAAAACAGACAAATAATTTTGACGGCATAATCGGCTATGTGCCCGACACAAGGGAAGGTGAAAAAGGTTACTTCACCGGCTTTGTAAATGTCAGTCTGCGCAATATTTTAGGAATGGGCAGAGCCGCAGCAATTAAGTGGCAGCAGGAAGATAGAAATTCACAAGAGATCGAATTAAAATATCTGGAACCCTGGCTCTTCAGTTTTCCGTTTAATATTAGTCTTGGATTTTTCCAAAGGAAGCAGGATACCAGTTATGTTCAGCGCAGGGTTGACGGAACGCTTGATTACATTGCGACTGAAGATATAACTGCTTCGCTGCTTATTTCATCCGAGTCAACAATTCCAACCGAGTCGGATTTTTCATCCTTTACTGTTTTTAATTCCAGCAGTTTAACGACCGGACTCAGTTTAACAATTAATACAACCGATGATTTTTATGCTCCAACGGGCGGAATGATTTTTCAGAACACATATAAATTTTCGAGAAAGTCAATAAACGGTCCGGAAGAATTTGTGACTCCCACTACCGAAACCAAAATTAACCTGCAGCGGATTGAAGTTGATTTTTCATTCTTCTATGAGTTTTTCAGCAGGCAAATTGCAGCACTGAGTGTTCACGGCAGAGAAATGAAAGGAACATTTTTCGACTTTAGTGATTTGTACCGGCTCGGCGGCACATATTCCCTGCGCGGCTACCGCGAAAAACAATTTACCGGCAATAGAATTTTTTGGTCGAATCTTGAATACAGGTATCTTTTAACAAAACGGACTTATGCTTATTTGTTTTTTGATACCGGCTATTATTTAAGAAATGAGGAGCCTGAACGAAATATTGAACGTACAGAGGGCTTCAAAATTGGTTACGGACTTGGATTAAATCTTGAAACAGGCATAGGCGTATTGGGGGTAAACTTTGGTCTCGCAAAAGGAGATTCATTCAGTGATGGGAAAATTCATTTTGGAATTTTGAATGAGTTTTAAAACGAATGGATGAATGATTGCATGGGTGAATACCGCTATTTTTTAATCCTCTTTTATTTCTTCGCGGACTTTGCGTAACCTTTGCTGTCTTTGCGTGAAAGGCTTTTCTCGGAAAGCATGCTAAGCATTTTTTAACTATAAACTTAAAATAAATAACTCGAAATATTTTTTGTAATCAATAGGTTTGAAAAAATATTTATTACATTAATACATGAAAAATTTTGATAACTCATTTCTAACAGATAGTATAAATTTAATAGCGGGAATTGATGAAGCAGGGCGCGGTCCGCTTGCAGGTCCGGTCGTTGCGGCGGCTGTAATTTTTTCACCTAACATTAAATTACCCAGAGTAAATGATTCCAAAAAATTAAGCGAAAATATCCGGGAAGAACTATACGATGAGATTGTAAATAATGCATTGGCTTTTGGAATTTGCGAAATAGATGAAACTGAAATTGATTCAATTAATATTTTGCAGGCAACATTAAAGGCAATGAAGCTGGCATCCGAAAAATTAAATTTTCCTCCCGATTTAATTCTGATCGACGGCAATAAATCATTCAATTCTCAAACTCCCGTTAAAACTATTGTAAAGGGTGATTCAAAATCACATGCAATTGCGGCAGCTTCAATTTTAGCCAAAGTTACGCGTGATAGATTAATGATAAAAGCCGCTGAACAATTTCCTGAATATGCATGGGAAAGAAACAAAGGTTACGGAACTAAACAGCATATTGAAGCAATAAAAAAATATGGTATAACCCCGCTTCACAGAAAAACATTTTTAAGCAATATTGTTGAACCGAATATACTTGAAATTCAATTTGGGTAAGGCGTATGCCAAATCAAAAGCAAACAATTGGAAAACTTGGCGAAGATTTAGCTTCTAAATTTATTACAGATAAGGGATATGAAATAGTTGAAAGAAATTATCGATACGGTCATGGTGAAATTGACATTGTAGCAAAAGATAGAGACAACTTAGTTTTTATTGAAGTTAAAACCCGACATAATTTAGAATTTGGTCCGCCGGAACTCGCAGTTACTAAAAGTAAACAGCGTCAAATCCGCAAAATTGCTGAAGCTTACTTGTACGATAAAAATATAAGTGATGTTGATTGCCGCATTGATGTAATCGGAATTTTAATGATAAAAAATGTTGAGCCGCAGATTAACCATATCATTAATGCTTTTTAAAATTACTGTTTATTAAAAACTGTTTCATTCACCAAATGATTATTAAATTAAACCCAGAATTGCTATTTTAGTATCAATAAATCAATTTATTAATTATCACAAACCAAATGAAAGTACCGATAGTAAAATTTTTCCGAAAAGCGACAATTGAGCAAAAGATCTATAATTTTTTTGCAACTATAACCGGATTGACTATTTTCACTATTGAGTTTTTCAAACATGTTTTTGTTCCGCCTTATGATATTGGGGAAATAAGAAAGCACATGGAAGAACTTGGAGTTAAGACTTTTCCTATTGTGAGTATTACCGGAATTATAATTGGTCTGGTTATGGCAATGCAGCTTCAACCGGTAATGGAAAGATTCGGTGCTTCTGATTTTCTTCCCGCAACTTTATCCCTTGCAATTGTTAGAGAACTTGGTCCTGTGATAACTGCATTAATTTTTGCCGGAAGGGTAAGTTCCGGAATCGGCGCTGAGCTTGGCTCTATGAGAGTTACAGAACAAATTGATGCGATGGAAGTTTCAGCAGTTCACCCATTTAACTACTTAGTTGTTACCAGAATTTTTGCAACAACAATGATCCTTCCGATTTTGACCATCTATGTAATTTTCTTATCAATGATTGGAGGCTACATTGCCGTAATTATTGTAGAAAATATGAGCCTCGCTTATTATGTTAATTCGATTTTAGTTTCAATGAAGTTCGGTGATTTTATTCCCGCCATTGCAAAAACTTTTGTATTTGGATTTATTGTTGGATTGGTTGGCTGCTATAAAGGATTTACTACCGACGGCGGCACGGAAGGAGTTGGACGTTCAGCTACAACTGCTGTTGTTATCGCTTCATTACTTATACTTTTGTTTGATACAGTTTTAGTAAAAATTACATTATTGTTATGGCCGACACTAGACGCGTAGTAATAAAAAATTTATCGAAGAGTTTTGATAATCTTGTTGTGCTCGATAAGATTTCACTTCATGTTGAGAAAGGTGAAAATCTAATTGTGTTCGGCAGAAGCGGAACGGGTAAAAGTGTTCTTTTAAAATGCTTGATTGGTTTAATGAAACCGGACGAGGGAGAAATTTATATTAATGACAACTCAATCCCCGATCTGTCAATGTCGGAATTGAACAAGGTGCGTAAAAATATCGGCTTCTTATTTCAAGGTGCTGCATTATATGATTCAATGAGCGTAAGGGAAAATTTGGAATTTCCTCTCAAGCGTCTTTTTAATTTTACACAGAAAGAAATGGATGAAAAAGTTGTTGAAACTCTTGCGCATGTTTCATTAGAAGATGCAATTGATAAAGCTCCATCTGAGTTATCGGGCGGAATGAGAAAGCGAGCCGGACTTGCCAGATCTATTATTACCGAACCGCAACTAATGTTATACGATGAACCAACAACTGGACTTGATCCGATAAGTTCCAAAGAAATAAGTAGTTTGATTTTGGAGCTGCAGAAAAAATTAAAAATGACATCCATAGTGGTTACCCATGATTTAACTTGTGCGCAAATTATTGCAGATAGAGTTATATTTTTAGGCGATGGAAAAATTCGTTTCGAAGGAGATATTGAATCACTCACTAAGTCTGATGATCCCTTCCTCCGCAATTTTTTCAGTCATCACTTAATTAATGAGCAGGAGAATTAAATGTTAAAACATTTAGAAGGTGCGAGACTCGGTTTATTTATTTTTGTCGGTACCGTATTAATCGTGCTTTCAATTTTTATGATTGGAAATCGTGAATCCCTCTTTGTAAGTAGCATTTATATTAAAACCTACTTTTCAACTGTTGAGGGATTAAAAACCGGCGCCCCTGTTAGGATGAGCGGCTATGATATAGGAAGCGTAAGAAGTATTTCATTGGCGAATGATACTTCAGGCAGAGTTGAAGTGCAAATGAGAATTGAAAAAGATGTTAGGCAGTTTTTAAGGCTTGATAGTGAAGCCTCGGTTGAAACTGAGGGGCTCGTTGGTAAAAAGGTTGTAAATATTACGCCCGGTTCAGTTGATTTGGCTATTATTTCTGAGGGAGGGGTAATAAAATCTAAAGACCCTGTCAATCTCACTGCTATCATTCAGGAAACTCGCGACCTTATGGCTTACTTAACAGACATAACGAAAGATTTTTCTGAAATTGTTTCCAAAATAAATTCCGGTAAAGGCTCCATCGGTAAACTCGTTAATGATGATGAACTTTACGAATCAACTGTTAGCATAACTAAAAATGCTGACACAAGTTTGATTGCAATTACAAAAAGAATGACCGAAGTTACTGATTTTATCATTGAATTAGGAACCGGTTTTGAAAACATTGTTTCCAATGCTGACACAGCAATCGGCGATGTGAAACAATTAATTAAAAATGTTGAAAAAGGTGAAGGCGTACTTGGTGCCTTATTAGCTGATGAAAGTTCGTACGATTCAATAAAAGTTGTAATTAATAATTTGGTGGCAACAACTCAATCTGCAGCGGTTGGCGCACAAGGCTTTGCCGAAAATATGGAAGCTCTAAAACATAACTGGCTGTTCAAAGCATATTTTGAAGAACGCGGTTATTGGGATAAGGATGACTTTGAAGTTCAACTCGATGAAAGAATTGAAGAAGTTAATCAGAAAAAATTATTGCTTGAAGAGAAAATTGAAGAGTTGAAAGAGTTAGAAAAAAGAGTTGATACATCACGGGCGAAGAAAGAATAGACCCCTAGTACATGGTCTTTTGCTTTTGCCCTACATAACGAATAACTGATGCCAAGCCATTATGAAACAGACCTTCATTTAATTGGACTTCTTCTTTTGAAAATGAAATAATTTCTAAGTCCTGAAAGTCTTCGAAAATTTCTTCAAGAGAATAAAGTAATTCCAACTTTTTAGGTCCTCCCGAATTTCGTTCAATCTGCGTTTTATCAAATACTTCTAAAATAATTTTGCCGGAAGGCTTTAATGAATTAACAATGTTTTTATGAAGCCTAATTCTTTGTTCTTCCGGTAAATGAAGAAACACAATTACAACAGCATCATAAATATTTTTTTTAGGTACAAATTCATTTAGGTCATGAACTACGTAATTTATTTTTACTACTTCATCCCCGGCAAATTTCAATGCCTTCGTTTTCGCTTCAATGCTGTAGTCATAAGCATCAACATCCCATCCCAATTTAGCTGCATGTACCGCGTTTCTTCCCTCACCTTCCCCAAGGAAAAGAATCTTCCCGGATTCAAGTTTAGCTAATTGACCGGCATAAAAAACATTGGGCTCTTTACCATAAACATATTCATCTTTTGCATATCTATCATTCCACATCTCTTTCATTTTTTTCTCTTTAATTATTTTGAGTATTCTTCAACTATTTTAATGTAACTATATTTTAATTGTTTCCTGACCTTTCTTCCAATTACACGGACATAGTTCATCTGTCTGAAGTGCATCTAAAACTCTAATTACTTCATCTACATTCCTGCCAACGTTATGATGGTTTGCACAAACCCATTTTATTATACCATCCGGATCAACAATGTAGGTAACTCTATAAGCAACTTTTTCCTCATCTTCTAAAATTCCTAAATCTTCACATAAGGATTTGGATGTATCAGCAAGCAATGGAAATTTAAGATCATGTAAATCTTCATGGATTTTTAGCCACGCAAGATGAGAAAATTCTGTATCTGTTGAAGCGCCAATTACTATCGCTTCTCTATCGCGAAATTCTTCAAAAAGATTATTGAATTCCCTTATTTCTGTTGGACAAACTTGTGTGAAATCTCTCGGGTACCAAAACATCACCAACCACTTGCCGTTTTTTTTATGGTCTTCAGAAGAAATATTTAAGAACTCTTCACCTTTTTTAATCGATATAACTGATTTTTTATTGAATACAGGAAATTCTTTTCCAATTGATAACATTTTGATACCTTAATTTAAATGTGATATTCTTTACTTAAGAAAAATAAATTTAATAAAAATTGTTCTCTTAAATAAATATGCAAAATTACTTTTCTATTTAAAGATTAAATTGTGTAGGATGAAATTCAAGATTTACCATAAATTGTTTCCACAGTTTTTCTTTTATTATATTTATTAAAAATTCAAATACAACGTAAATTAAAATATTAACTTGGCATTTGGTATGAATAAAACACTGATTAAAAACATAACGATCGTTAATGAGGGTGAATCCTTTTTAAGTGATTTGCTGATAGAAGATAAATTTATTGCAAGACTAGAAAGCACTATTAAACATGAACCCGGCGTGGTTGAGATTGATGGTACAGGAAAGCATTTAATTCCCGGAGTAATTGATGATCAAGTACACTTTAGGGAACCTGGTTTAACTCATAAAGCTGATATCGCTTCTGAATCTGCGGCGGCAGTTGCCGGCGGTGTTACGTCTTTTATGGAAATGCCGAATACAAATCCAGCAGCAGTTACAATTGATTTACTTGAAGAAAAATATTCAATTGCCGCAAAAACATCATTGGCGAACTACTCATTTTATCTCGGCGGTTCAAATGATAACCTTGAGGAGGTTAAAAAAATAGACCCCATAAATGTTTGCGGATTGAAAATATTTATGGGGAGTTCAACCGGTAATATGCTTGTTGAAAATGAAGAAGCGCTGCATAACCTATTTTTACATTCACCCACAATAATTGCAGTGCACTCAGAAAATGATAAAATAATTAATGATAATTTGCGAGCTCAATTTGATAAATTTGGCGAAGATATTCCTGTGGAATTGCATCCTGAAATAAGAAGTGTTGACGCTTGTTTACAAAGCACAAAACGGGCTATTAGTTTGGCAAAAGGGACGAATGCACGTCTGCATGTTTTACATATATCAACAGAAGAAGAAACTAAGCTTTTTGATAATTCAATCCCTCTTTCCAATAAAAAAATTACCGCCGAAGTTTGCGCTCATCATTTGTGGTTTGATAAAAAAGATTACACAAGATTAGGCACGCAAATAAAATGTAATCCTGCAATTAAGGAAGCACGACATAAACCAGCACTATTACAAGCTTTGCTGAACAACAATTTTGATGTTATCGGCAGCGACCATGCGCCGCACTCATGGGATGAAAAGCAAAATAAATATTTGCGCTCTCCTTCCGGTCTACCGCTTGTTCAGCATACTTTAAATATTTTATTGGAACTCTATCATCAAAATAAAATTTCGCTGGAAATGATTGTTGAAAAAATGTGTCACGCTCCTGCAAAACTATTCCAAATAAATAAACGCGGATTTATTAGAGAGGGTTACTTTGCTGACATGGCAATTGTTGATCTAAATAAAAAATGGCTCGTTGAAAAAAGCAATATAAAATATAAATGCGGCTGGTCCCCTTTCGAAAAATTTGAGTTCACAGGCAAGGTTACCGATACTTTTGTTTCGGGAAATCATGTTTATAAAAATTCAATGATTGCTGCATCAAATATCGGTGATAGATTAACTTTTAACAGATGATACCTTCATAGGGCAAATTTCCGGTACATATTGTTTTTATTGATTAGTATAATTAAGTTTAAAAAGGGATTAAGACATCCTCTTAAGGGGATAAGAAATCTTAATATGAGTTAGGGATTTAGTAATAATTAGGAATTGCATTTACTAATAACAAATAGATCAATACAGTTATTGCTTTAGCTAGCTAAAACTTGTATTGAAATTATTATTTACGGTGCTTAATAAATTTCAATTATAATAAAAAGAGGGTCACTCCATGAAGTCAATATCCATAATATTTACTTTGATTTTTTTTACATCAAACTTATTCGCGCAAATTGATACTATTTACACAAAAAAAGGCAACATTTATGCATGCACAATAATTGAATTGGATGATGAAAAAATACAGACTATCGATGCCACCGGTTCAAAATTAGGAGTTTATTTATTTTTAGTTGAAAGTGTAAATTTTGACTCAATCGGAGAAATTTACAATCTAAACGATGGTTATACTGTTGATATTGAAACACTCGAACCGGCATTGGAATGGCGATTGGAGCAGATTGAAAAGGAAAAAGAGTTAGAAGAAGAAAGTGTTGAAAATGAAATTGCCGAAAAAAAATCAAATTCTACGAATGCTCCCAAGGACTTTATAAAAAGGGATGAAGGAAAGCCTAAATTTTCATTTGGTATTTTTTATATGCCAAATTTAATTGGGACGAGATATTTTTACTACGATAGTTATTATCGCAGGTATACAGTTATTGAGCAATCTTCCTCAATAATTGAATCGCAATTTTCATATAACCTGCATCATCGATTATTCTTAACAACTAACATTTCATATACCTCCGCAAGTGTAAAAAATAAAAGCACATCACAAGTGACTTATAATAATCCTGCAAATACCAATGATAGCGGAACTGAGTCAGAATACGGGCTTAAACAATTTACTTTTGAATTCGGCATTAAATATTATTTCAAGGAATTCTTTTCAAATAAAGTAAGTGCATATGCTTTGGCTGGAATAGGTAAAACTTTTGCTTGGGCAAAGGACGAAAGTAAAGTTTTATTTCAAGAGCCCGATCCAAATTATACGTATACCAATAATAGAAATGAATACTTAGAAGATTCCAATTCCCCATTTTTATTTCAAGTCGGGTTTGGAACAGAGTATTTTTTTAATGAAAGTTTATCAGTTTACTCAAGTTTAAGATTTTACTATAGTGCAACAAGTGCTGAGTATAGGGAAACAATTACTGACCCTTATACGAAAAGATCTTCAACCCAAAGTGATGAAAATTCAGATTTAGTAACAAGAGTTGGTTTTGGGCTTAATTTTTATTTTTAATGCATTCTTATAATTAAACTTTTAGCGGTGATTAGATTTATTTAATCACCGTTTTTTATTTTTACTGACTTAAAATATTTACTCCTCCTTGAAATTTTTTCATAACTTACAATTCAGTTTTCAACTATAAAAGAATTGTAAAGTGAAGATTAAAAACGAAGACCTAAAAATACCAAGAGCATTTTTAAGTTTTGATCTTGATTATAATTTGGATGACAAAATTTATTTCATAAATGAAATTGTGAATTCATCCGTAAAATTTGCTGTTAGAGCTTGGTCAACAGACATAACCAATCCCGTTTTCTTCTGGACGAAAAAAACTAAAGAAAAAATTATCAGAAGCAATTTTGTAATTATTATTGTAGATGAATTTACACACCATTCGAAAAATGTACTTAGAGAAATTCATATTGCACAGAAAGCAAAAGTTCCAATTTTTGGAGTCTATATTCCCGGAATAAAACCCAATTGCAAACTGCCAATGGGACTTCTTAGAGAAAGAACAATTAAATGGAATTGGCACTTAATAGGCACAGCTGTAAGTTTTGTAATGAGCCATGAAACGGATAAATGGGAACTGCTAAGATAAGTTAAATTAGTTTTTAAAATTTTGTAAAGGATAGTTTTTATTGAAAATACTTCTAGTTTATAATCCCCAAGCAGGTCATAAAAGAGCAAAAAAACTTTTGCCCGACGTAGAAACCGCTTTCAACAAATACAATATTCAATTTGATCTTGCTATGACTGATTATCCCGAACATGCAATTGAGATAGTCCGTAACTGCAATTTCAATAATTACGACGGTATTGCGGCAGCGGGTGGTGATGGTATTTTGTTCGAGGTTGTGAATGGATATTTTAAAAACGAGAGCGTAAAGAGAATTCCGGTAGGAGTAATACCAGTTGGAACAGGAAACGCATTTGCCCGAGAATTGAAAATTGAAGGTACAAATTGGCAGGAAGCGGTAAAAATAATTAGTACCGGCAAAACCCGCAAAGTTGATGTTGGGAAATTCCGCACACACGGTCAAACTTATTACTATTTAAATATTCTCGGATTGGGATTTGTGGCTGATGTTGTTGACATTGTTCAAAAGTTAAAATTTTTTGGGGGCGCGGCTTATAGCCTCGGTGTTGTTTATAAAACTCTTCTTCTAAAATCAAATAAAGTTAAAATTGAAATCGACGGTGAAATTTTGGAAAGAGACATGACTTTTATTGAAGTATCAAATACACGATACACTGCTAATTTTCTTATGGCGCCAACTGCCGAAATTGATGATGGTCTTTTAGATATTACGCTTGCGAATAAAGTCACAAGAAGAAAATTACTGAGCAGCTTTCCAAAGATTTTTACAGGCGAACATGTCCACATAAAAGAGATTGAATCATTTAAGGCGAAACAAATTAAAATTGAATGTGATAAAACAAAAGTATTAACTCCCGATGGCGAATTAATAGGAATAACCCCCGTAGAAATTGAATGTCTGCCTAAAGCAATTGAAGTTTTCTGGAATTAAAATTTTAAGATTATTATTCAGATAATTTTAACTATAATTGTGTTCAAAAAAATTTTGCATTTGAAAAACCGGAGCCAAAATGAGTGTTGAAGCCAACAAAATAATTTATTCGATGATTGGTGTTAGCAAATTTTATGATAAAAAACCAATTCTCAAAGACATTTATCTATCATACTTTTATGGCGCTAAAATTGGTGTACTCGGATTAAATGGTTCTGGTAAAAGTTCATTGCTAAAAATTCTTGCCGGGGTTGATAAAGATTTTAATGGAGAGATTGCAATTTCTCCGGGTTACAAAGTCGGTTTTCTTGAGCAAGAACCTCATCTTGATGAAACAAAAACAGTTATGGAAATAGTGGAAGAAGGCGTTCAAGAAGTGATGGATGCACTTCGTGAGTATGACGAAATAAATCAAAAGTTTGCCGAAGAAATGACCGATGATGAAATGACCGAGCTTTTAGAAAAACAAGGCAAGGTTCAAGATAAACTTGATGCACTTGGCGCTTGGGATATTGAATCGAAACTTGAAATGGCAATGGATGCATTAAGATGCCCGCCAAAGGATACTTTGGTAAAAGTTATTTCCGGCGGCGAGAAAAGAAGGGTAGCACTTTGCCGCCTGCTTTTACAAAAGCCCGATATACTTTTACTTGATGAACCGACAAACCACCTGGACGCGGAAACTGTAGCCTGGCTTGAAGCTGAGCTTAATCGTTACCCCGGAACAGTAATTGCCGTGACACACGATAGATACTTTTTAGATAATGTTGCCGGTTGGATTCTAGAATTAGACCGCGGTGCAGGTGTTCCCTGGAAAGGAAATTACTCATCGTGGTTAGAGCAGAAACAAAATCGGTTAAAGCAGGAAGAGAAAAAAGAAAGTGATCGTCAAAGAACTCTGCAGCGAGAATTAGAATGGATTAGAATGTCTCCGCGCGGAAGACACGCAAAATCCAAAGCAAGAATTACTTCTTACGAAAATATGTTAAAAGAGGAAAATGAAAAAGTACAGAAGGACTTAGAGCTTTATATTCCGGCTGGACCAAGACTTGGCAAAGTTGTAATCGAATCAGAGAATGTAGATAAAAGTTTTGGCGAAAGAATTTTAATTGAGGATATGAACTTTGCACTACCTCCGGGTGGGATTGTTGGAGTAATTGGTCCGAATGGTGCCGGTAAAACAACATTATTTAGAATGATCGTTGGGCAGGAAACTGCAAATGCAGGGAGTTTTAGGATTGGAGAAACTGTAAAGCTTGCATATGTAGATCAAAGCAGAGATGTGCTTGATCCGGAAAAATCTATATGGCAAATGATCTCCGGAGGAAACGATATTATTCAGTTAGGAAACAGAGAAGTTAATTCACGTGCATATGTAGGTGAGTTTAATTTTACTGGTGGAGATCAGCAGAAAAAAGTAGGCGTGCTTTCAGGAGGCGAAAGGAATAGAGTTCACTTAGCTATGGTTTTAAAAGAAGGCGCAAATGTTATTCTTCTTGATGAGCCGACAAACGACTTGGACGTAAACACAATGCGTGCATTGGAGGAAGGACTTCTAAACTTTGCCGGATGTGCTGTTGTAATTAGCCATGATAGATGGTTCCTTGATAGAATTTGTACTCACATATTGGCTTTTGAAGGTGACAGCAAAGTGGTTTGGTTCGAAGGTAACTTTTCCGATTATGAAGAAAACAGAAAAGAACGGCTAGGCAAGGATGCTGACATACCGCATAGGATTAAGTATAAAAAGCTTGTTAGGTAAACAAAGTATTTAATTTGAAAATTTATTGAGTTTTATTTTGGGACGAAGGAAGATTTTGCGTTTCTAAAGTTGGGATTAAATAAATTAAAATCACTGCCGGTGACCGACCCATCTAAATTAAAATCAGTAATACGATACCCTGAAACTGCTGATCGGAAATCCGGGTTATAAATATTAAAATCGGTTCCGGTAAGCTGTCCATCAGAATTTGCATCTCCGGCGTACATTCCATATATACCTGCCGCAAGTTCAACCATTGGCAAAGCTCCTAACGCATTAACCTGTGAACTTGAAAAATCATAAACTCCGCTTGCACGTTCAATTGTCTGTAATCCTGGAGTCATAATACTTAAATGGTTTCGATGTGTTATAACAATATTATAATTGCCCGCACTTTGTTCAAAATATATTGGCGAAATTCCATCAAGCCCGACAATACTGCCGTCTTCCAAAATAAATGCTGCTTGTGAACCCACCTTTGAAGATTGAGCTAAACCGGTTCTCAATTCAATTAAAACCCAATCAACAATATTTGGGTGGGAACTGAAAAAACCTGATGCGACATTTTCACTGCCCGAATAATTCCAGGGAGAAATTGAGTAAGGTTGAATTAAAGGAAGCATTCCATTTAAGTTTAATCCGGTATTCATTTTATCAACAGAAAATGGTCCTTCAAAGAAAGTTTTAACTTTAACAGGCAGTTTAACAACAATGCTGCCTGAGGAAAAATCAACAGGAATATTAATATTATTTGAATCCTTTAATATTACGCTTTCAATTGTAATGGAACTTATCCCCGATTCTAAAATATTAAAATCAATACTGAATAAGGTACCGTTACCCGATGCTGTTAGAAATTCTCCGGTAGAAAATTCAGGGAACATTACTTCATTGGCATCAAAATTACCAATTATATTGGAGACTGTTGGCTGGGGGGCAAAAAGAGTTTGTGAAGCACCTGAGCTTCTTAAAAACGCACCTCGTCTAAGATTAGTTATATCTAATATTGAATTATTAAACACTACGATTACACTGTATGATCTTAAATCATTAACTGCAGCTATTTTAACATTTACTGTTGCAACATTTTCTGAGGTTAATTTTATCATTGGCGGATCAATATAAACTATTGCTTGAGCAAATAATTGATTGCTAATAATTATTAATAGAGCAGCTATGTGGAAATAAGACTTCATATAATTCAAATTATTTTAACAATGTTATCTTTTTTGTAAGGATATTATTGCCTTCATTGATTGTAATCAAATAAATTCCGCTAGATAGTTCTGTTCCGAAATTATTTTTTCCATTCCAGTAAAATTTATGTTCACCAACGATCATGCTTTCATCAATTTTTGAGTAAACCTCTTTTCCTAACATTGAAAAAACTTTAAACTCTATCCGCTTACCATAGTTTGAATAATAACTGATAATAGTTGCATTGTTAAATGGATTGGGATAGTTACTAACTATGTTCTTCTTTACCTCATTTAAAACATTTTCCTTCACATCTGTAACCGGACTAATTCTAATAATCCCTCCCGATGAAGTAAACGGAATATCGTTATTTTGACTGTCTCTCAAAATAATATTCTGTAAAATAAGATTAACATCACCGCTGCCGCTTGCGTAAAATTCAATCTCAAACAAATTTCCTGAACCGTTTTGTGTATTTGTACCAAGTATGGCGCAATCAACCAATAAACTGTTTTGCGCCGCATTTATATTGGGGAAGAATAATGTTGAATGCGATGAGAGAAAGTCGAGCTCAATTACATCTGTAATTTCAACCAGACTGCCATCGTATGGTATGGTGATACTGTAAGAATGTAAATCGATAACATCAGAAATTGAAACCGTAACAATTACAGATGAATCCACATTTATATTATGTTCACCAGGCTGAATGAATACACTAGCGGTTTGAGCAGTTAATGCCGATGCTAAACCGAATAGCAATGCGCAAAACATTTTCGCGCAAAAACGATTAAGGAAAAATGTTTTCAAAAAGTCTATCATATTCTGCTTCTTTATTTTAAGAGAAGCATTTTTCTAACTTCAACAGAGTTATTTCCTCTTAACTCGTACAAGTACATTCCGCTTGGTAAATTATCTGCATTGAACGTAACTGTATAAATATTTCCGGCTTCAGTTTTTGCATTAAATAATTCTGAAACTAATTCGCCAATTGTGTTATAGACTCTTAAACTTGCTTGAGTACTCTCCTTAAATCCAAATTTAATTTGTGTTGTTGGGTTAAAAGGATTTGGATAATTTTGATTTAATGTAAAATCATCAACGATCAAATCGAATGTAACTTCAACTTCATCGGAATATGTATATGAACCATCATTATCAATTTGTTTTAATCTATAGAAATAATGATCACTGTTTAAGTTTTCATCGAAATAAGAATAAATAACATTGCTGTTACTATTTCCGGCACCTGCTACAAAGCTAAGATTACGCCATTGTGCATCTTCCTTATCAGCTTCTTTCCTCTCAATCTCAAATCCGTAATTATCAATTTCAGTTGCGGTTGCCCATTCTAAGCCAACTTTACTGCCGGAATAATTTGCAGAGAAGGAAACTAGTTCTACAGGTAAGGGTAAATCTGTAATATCTATAGGATCACTTAGTATTTGGTCAATTATTACACCTGAACCATTACTGTTTGCATGACTGTCAAACAATCCAATTTGATTTGTTGGTTCATCGATAAAAAGACTTGCAGCTGTCTGATCATCTAAAATAGCAAATTTTAGCGTGCCAAAAGTTACGTAACTATCTGGCAAATCATATCCATTAAAGCCAGGGTCGCCAACTAAGTTTGGCGTAACACCATATCTAATAAATGTGCCGTTATCATTGAAAAAAGCGAGATAACCATCTAATAATTGTAGGACACCATGCTCACTGCCAATAAATGATAATTGTGTTTCAGCAACATTAAATATAACATCAATAGTTACTGTGCCAACTGTATTTGCCGCAGTTAAGTTTGTCCCTTTAACCTTAATCGCAATGTGCAATTCACCTCCAACAACCTCATCATTGCGCACAACATTTAACCATTGCTCTATAGTTGTTTGACTGTACAGCGCTGAACTTGCAAATAATAGTATGGCTACCGCAAAGTAAAAACATTTATTTAATTTCATAAAAACCTCAATAAAAATTATTTACAAATAGCACCTTAAAAAAAATTAAGGCACTTGACTAATTTGACCTGTTCTAAAATTCGGGTTGAAAAAATTAAAATCTGTTCCAGTTATAAATCCATCCAAATTCCAATCAACATTCAAATAACCTGAAGCAGCTGACCTAAACAATGGATTAAAAATATTAAAATCACTTCCTGTAATAAATCCATCACTATTCCCATCACCAACATACATTGCAAAAACGCCGGTATCAACTTCCTTTAGTGAATTTGTGCCGTAAGCACTTGCTGCGTTTACGGTAAAGTCATAAAGCGCACTTGCATAGTTAACATCAGCAGGATTACTGCTCATTACATCCAAATGATTTCTGTGTCTTATCACAATATAATATTGAACTGCAGAATTTACAAAAAAGCTTACTGTACTAACACCGTCAATATCTACTAAGCTTCCGCTTTCATTAATAAATGCTGCTCTTGCTGCTACTGTTGTGTTCTCTGCCGTCCCGGTTCGCAATTCAACAAATACCCAATCAACTATTTCGGGATGAGTTGTATAAAAATTTGCATCAACTTTTTCAAATCCGGCATAGTTCCAGGGAGCAGATGTAAACGGCTGAATTAAAGGCAAATACCCAAGTTCCGGCAGTAGCGATGTCATCGTCCCTGTTTGATATGGTCCTTCCAAAAATACATTTATGTTTGGGGCTGGTGAATTTATTGTTACGACAGCACTATCAATATTTGCGTCAATAATATTGTTATCTAAATCCCTTAAGGAGAATGATTTAATTTTGAGCTTTCCAATTCCCGATCTCAATGGTATTAACGACAGATTGAAAAGTGTTCCCGTGCCATTAACGGAATCCCTTCCTAAGATGACTTGATCAACTATAATAGTATCAGTAAATGTATCAAATCCTGGAAGTGAATTATATACAACAATTGACCCACCATCATTTCCTTCGAGAAAACTCCCGATTGAGTAGTTTGAATATTTAAAAATTGTTTCATCTAATTCCAATGTAATGCTTGAAGCAAATAAGCCTGTTACACCTTCAATATTTACTTGCAAGCTAATCGGCGAATTGTCATAAACGGTCTGTGTGCTTGGAGTAATAGTTATTTTAGGAATACTAGAATCCTCCGGCACAATTGGATTAGCACTATTAAAGAAATAATCAATTATTGCAGTATGTGGAGTATCTGGTGAATTGCCCGCGTAAACTCCGACTGAAGTTACGTTCATTGCATAATTATAGCTCGGAAGCGTATAAGCATTGATCCAAGTACTGCCATTAGTTGAATAATAAAATTCCCAATCATCACCGGTCCTGGTTACTCGCAAATAGTATGGCTGAGTTATCTGACCAATATTTTTGCTAATAATAGAAAAAGCGGGTTCACTTTCAGGATTATTTATTATTGCTCCAAACACAACGACAGTGCTTCCGGTTGAATACACTTCATACCTAATTAAATGTTCCGGTTCTTCTTCAATAATAATTCCCTGCTGCTGATAACCGACACTAATTGTTGATTCAAATTTTACTTCTATCTCAAAATCCGTGTCTGCCGCCGCCTGAACAATTCGAGGGATCGTTACTCCATCTTCCCATGCATCATGCCCGGTTCCATCTGGTACTGAAATATCACAAGAAGCATTTCCTGAGCCGGAACCCGTCATTGTATAAGAACCGTCACCAAGCGGATTTATAAATGTCCATACTGATGTATTCAAAGTGGGTGAATTAAAATCATCCGATTGAATAACCTGTGCATAAAAGTTATTACTTATTAACACGCACGAAATAAAAACTAAGAAAATTAGAAGCATATTTAATTTATTCATTAAATTCTCCTTACAATAAACTGCTCTGCACTTTTCAAAATCATCATCACAATACTGCCTAAATAAAAATCAGATAAAATATGGCGGCACATTATCAAATATGCCGCCGTTAATTATTACTTCATTAACATCATTTTTTTAACTGATACAAAATCTCCGGCTTCTATTCTGTAGAAATAAACTCCCGATGTTAAGTTTGAGCCGCTCCACTCAACTTTATGGTAACCTGCTTCTTTTACTTCATTAACTAATGTAGATACTTCCTCGCCAAGCATGTTGAATATAACTACATTTACATACTGCTGTTCCGGAAGCTGATAGCTGATTATTGTTGTTGGGTTAAATGGATTCGGATAGTTCTGATCTAATGCAAAGCTTGTTGGAACTGCGGTTATGTTCGAATTAGTAATTTCAATTTTCATTGAATTGTTACCGCTGTTTCTAACATTCGCACTGCTCAATTGTACATCTGCTCTTCCTTCAAATCTTAAGGTAAGTATTTCACCTTCTGCATTTAATCCTTCAACGTCAGCACCAAAAATTGCTAAGTCAACATTGGCACTATTAACCGTTGATCTATCCATAATTACTACAGGAGCTTCAACATTCTGAAGCAGAGCCCCTTTTTCAACACTTACTAATTTACCGAAAGATCCGCCGAATGTAAGTTCTAATGCTCTTACATCAACAACTGTTCCTTTAAGTGTTAATGGAACTAATGTTTCGTTGCCTAGGTACATTGGTTCGCCTAGGTGTAATTCAACTGGAGTCTCAGGAGCAGGTGCAGTTTTTGGATAAATGTTATCACCGCTTAAACCGTAACTGATCGCAAATATAACCAAATCTTCAAACTGGATCATTCCATCTTCAGTTGGAAGTGTGTAAACTGTATTATCTGCAGTTGGACCAACATCATACTTTACTTTGTAATTTGTCATTCCGCCTGCAAAACCAGGAACACCAGACCAATATGAAACTGCCCAAAGTGCAGCGTCTTCAAAGTTAACTAATCCATCACCTGTACTAGCATCACCAGAAGCAGCAACATCACCAAGGTAAGATTTGACTGCTGCGCCGTTACCTACGAAATAAACGCCTTCCTGACCACCTACACCGTCATAAGCCCTAAAATCCATTGACACGAAATTGATAGGACCAAAGCCTGGCTGCAATAGATTTAACTGCAGTTTGCAAATATAATCACCGCTTACTGTTGTAAAATTGGTTGTAAGTGAACTAGCACAATTTATTGTGACCTGATCAACCTCACCTAACTGGTTATACAAGAATTGGAAGGTAGCTCCGTCAAATAATCCGTCTGTTTCATCAACCCCTGCAAATGAGTAAAGTGTATTATCCCATTGAATAACTATATCACTTGCACTGAAAATAGTTCCTACTTCCGGTACAATATAAAATTCAATCGGAGTAGTTGTAAAATTCCAATCATCAGGATCATAAGAAGTAGCTCCCCATAAATCATTAGGATAAATAACATTGCTTGCCGTAGCTGTTGGACTTGAAGCAAGATAAATATTATAAGCTGTACCCGGTGTGTTAATAAAACTAAACGGAGTAAAGTGGTTAGTTGTAAATGTATATGTTTCAGGAGAACCTGCAGCATAAGTTCCGTTATTTACAGCCACCCAACTATTTGTAGTAGAATTAAAATACATAATTGATTTTGTTGCATCAAATCCTAATCCTGTTACATCAACTGTAACATCAACATTAAAACTGTAATTAGGCATAGTTGAACTGATATCAAGCAATAATCCGGCATATGTTGCGCCTGCAGGGGGATCAGGATAACCTGCTGGAGCTTCACTGTACCTTTGGACTGTAACTGTTCCGCCGCCTACTGGCAGAGTTGTAAAAGTCATATCAACACCGGCAAGTGGAAAGCTAATAGTAAGTGGAACTGCGCCACTTGCAGCAACAATTTCAGCTTTTCCAATCCAAGGATCAAAGTCAATATAATCTGAAACTGCATCGCCTGTTCCGGGACCAAATCCTGAAGGTCCGCTTGCATCTCCCCACCAGTTGTTCTCTGCATTCAGTATATTAGCGGCATCTTCGTTCGTTATGCCTGTTGTATTTCCGGATATCTGGTTGTTGTTAAGCAAAACACCATTGGCAGAGGATCTAACCAAAACACCTGTTGTATTTCCCGATAGCGCATTATCCGCAGCAGTTATTCCTGAGAGCGTCTGTCCACCGATCCCCAAACGAATACCTCGCAGAAATCCTTTGCCGGCATCTGACCCCTTGACCTCATTGTTTGAAACCGTAATATTATTCTGTGTAACAAAAGCCAGATTACGTATGCTGATACCTTCGAGTGCCCCTGAAGTAGTTAGGGGAGGCAAGTCGGTTATAATTGTATTTAAACTAACATCGGCTTCTGACCGCTCAACAGTAATAGCACGTACCAATTCCCCATTGAACTGGTTATTATTAATACCAATTGGCCCTGTCCCTTCATCAAGATTTATGTAAATTCCTTCATACCCCCATACGGTGCCGCTATTCAGATTTGTAAAAGTATTGTCATGTATAGACAAACCGGATATGTCAACACCCGGCATAGATCCACTGTAATATGTTTGTATTGCCTGGCTTATTTCATCTCCAACGCCTGCATCATTTCCTGCCCAAACCTTGAAAGCATTATTATAGATTTCAACATCTGCACCTCCGATCACAATTCCTGAAGAATAAAAACCGGACACATAAGCGGGTGATTCGATAGTAAACCCATTTATATTAACACCACTTGCAAGGATTTCAATATTTGGACCAGCAGCCGGCCACCCGGCAACTGGCATTGCTGTGACACCTTTTATAGTTACTGCATCCCCTGTCTTTGGTCTTAATACCAAACCAGTAACATCGATTAACAAATCTTCATTATAAACACCTGCTTCAACATTGATAGTATCATCAATGGAAGCTTGGGTTACTGCGTAATTGATCGTTAAGTAAGCATCACCCCAGCTAGTGCCGTCATCTGTGTTGCTTCCAGTGGTGCTAACATATATATTCTTTGGATCGGTTGCTGCAGCTGTTCCATTAACAGCTACATTTTGTGTAGCAACTCCGGCACTGCTGTTAGTTATATCTCCGCTTGAAGTTCCTTCTGTAGCTCGATTAAAACGCACGTAAATTGGCGTTGATGATACTGAGCCGCCTGATTCAGTTAACACTACAGATGATCCGAATCCGCTGCCGCTTGTTGTTGATACTTCAAAATCTGTGGGAGCCGTAATTGAAATGTCATCAGTTAAATTGCTTCCTTCAACAGTATAGTTTTGCTCATCTGATGGATTTCCCGGAGTACTGCTAAATGCAGTTAAAGGTGTCCCGGTTATTGACATTATTGGAGGCGGTGCTGTTGCAGTTCCGCTTACCGCTACATTTTGTGTATTCCCTCCTGTACTACTATTTGTTATATCTCCACCTGAAGTGCCTTCTGTTGCTCGATTAAAACGCACATAAATTGGAGTTGATGATACTGAACCGCCTGATTGTGTCAATACTACAGATGATCCAAATCCGCTGCCGCTTGTTGTAGAAACTTCAAAATCTGTTGGTGCTGTAATTGAAATATCATCGATTAAATTGCTTCCCTCAACTGAATAATTTTGCTCATCTGATGGATTCCCCGGAATACTGCTAAATGGAGTCAAGGGTGTTCCGGTTATTGATATTGCCGGAGGTGGTGCAATTGTAACTAACTCAAAGTAAGTATTGTCTGCAGCACCGGCAGTTCCTGAATGGTTTTTATATGCAGGGTAGATCGGTCCTGTAAAATATCCTGGATTAGGTGTAAGACCTGAACCCACTGCTGCTGTGTTCGATACCGAACCGCTTGCTATCATGCTTACTGGATTCCCAGATCCATCTAATGACCATAACTCACCGTCAATTCTTGCTGATGTTGCATCAAGCCTAGTAATGTCTGTTATTAAACGATACCAACCATCTGCGGTAATCGTAACTCCATCTAAGTCTGCCATTTCTACTCTGCCCGCATTATCACCGAACGTGTTATCCCAATAAGTTTCTATGCGTGAATGGCCTGATGCGTTGTCAAGTTGAATTCCAAAAATGAAGTCTGAGCTTGTGGAATTATCGTAAATCATCCATCCTATTCTATCATCATCAAATGCACCGCTTCCATTTGCTTGAAAATCCATTTTCAATTTTATTGACAGAAAATCTGCTGCATTCCAATCAAAAGGATTTCCAATCCATGTAAAAATAGCACCTGAATTTGCTAATCCCTTGGTACCGGCAACTCCATTTGCCGCCCCAATTACAGGACCGCCCCCGCCATCGAACCAATCGGCATCGTCACCGACCATCGTGCCGGTTGTAAAAGTATTAAAATCCTCGGTGTAAACTGAACTCGCTTGATAGTTTGCAGTTCCGCTAACAGCTACATTCTGTGCAGTTACTCCGGGGCTGCTATTAGTTATATCTCCGCTTGAAGTGCCGTCTGTAGCTCGATTAAAACGTACATAAATTAGCGTTGATGATACTGAGCCGCCTGATTCAGTTAATACTACAGATGATCCGAATCCGCTGCCACTTGTTGTAGAAACTTCAAAATCTGTGGGAGCAGAAATTGTAATGTCATCAGTTAAATCGCTGCCCTCAATAGTATAATTTTGCTCATAAGATGGATTCCCCGGGGTACTGCTAAATGAAGTTAAGGGTGTTCCGGTTATTGATATTGTTGGAGTTGGTAATATTGTAACAATCTCATAGTAAGCATTATCTGCCGGAGCTGCTGCTGCAGTAAAGTTTTTAAATGCAGGCGAAAGTCCGGAAGTAAAATATTTTGCATTCGGTTCGTCATCACCAAGTGTGGCTGTATTGGCTATTGAACCGGTTACTGGTGTTCCCGTTGGATTTCCGCTACCGTCAAGTTCTGTAAGGGATACATCTATACTGCATGATGTTGAGGTTAATTTTGTAAATTTCACCCAAAACCGATACCATGTGTCTGCTGTGAGAGATGTTAAGCTAACTATAGTAGGTGTTTTATCGTCCGCTGTCACTCCATCCCAGTAGCCTTCTATATTATATCCGCTTCCTCCGGGATCGAGTTGAACAGCCATGATATTTGAGGAACTTGTGGTTGGATTATTAATCATCCAGCCAATTCGGTCATCATCAAAATGAGCACTTCCATCAGTTTTATAGTCCATTTGAAAGCTAACTGATTCAAAATCTGTTGCATTCCAGTTGAATGTGTGTGTGGACCATGTAAAAATGTTATTTGCGGCTCCTAAACCTTTTGAAGCATCAACACCATCCGCAGCACCAATAACGGGACCATTGCCGTCATCATACCAATCGGCATCGTCACCAACAAATGAGCCGGTTGTAAATGCATTAAAATCTTCTGTGTAAACTGTGCTTTGGGCGTGTACATTATTTTGCACGAAAAAAAATAGAATTAAAATTGATGAAATCGAAAGGAAAATATTTTTTACTAATCGTAAATGAATTTTCACGGTACCCCTCCTAAAATTTTATTTTTAGTTTTTCATTTTAATTATTAACAATATTTTTTATTTAAAAAATGACGTGAAGAATCACATAGACTCAACCTGTGCCGTCTTATTTTGCTAAAAATTAAATTTTAAAGACACACATATCAATTAATAATGGGTATATAAAAATATCCATTTCTAATATTTTAAGTTTGTGTTGTGGGTTCCAATAGTGCGATGGTAAAAGTGATAAATAATTTTTTAAATATCAAGAGTTTTTTATCTTATATGGGACAGTGCGTCCAATTATCCTTTTGGTATCATTTTTTCACAAACACTGATAAATAATGTAATCAAAGGTAGTGCATCAATTTTTCTCTATTTAACATTTTCTTAACACTATTTAACAGATGCTGCGTCTGATATTAAGACATCGGAAATAATCATCAGAAAAAACAATATTACAAATAAACATTGGAGTGAAATTATGAGATCAAAATTTTCTAATTTTTTTATTCTAACTGCGGCGTTAGGATTATTTTTATTTACCCAATCGTTGGCTCAGCAAAATCTTTCTTTTGTTCGTGTCAGCCAGCAGGCAAAAGTATCACAAGCAATTGGTTTTGCAAATGTAGAAATAAATTACAGCAGACCAAGTGCAAACGGCAGAGAGATCTGGGGTACACTTGTTCCTTACGGTTTGGCACCTAACGGTTTTGGGAACGGCAAACCTATGCCATGGAGAGTAGGAGCCAATGAGAACACAACTATAAAATTGAGTCATGAAGCAAAAATAAACGGCTCAAAATTACCTTCGGGAGTTTACAGTGTTCATGCAATTGTGCAAGAGGATGAATGGACATTAATCTTTAATAAAGAAATAGATGCATGGGGAAGTTTTTTTTATGAGCAATCCCAAGATGCATTAAGAATAAAATCCAAACCGCAGCAAGCCGCACACAATGAACTGCTAACATTTGGGTTTGAAAATTTAACTCAAGCGTCATCTGATATTTTTCTTCATTGGGGAAAAGTTAAAGTACCATTTAAAGTTGAATTTGATCAGCATGCAGTTGCGCTTGACACTTTTAGAAAAGAGTTGACCAACCGAGCGGGATTTAATCAAGCGGCATTTGGTGCAGCCGCACGTTATTGTATGCAGAATAATGTTAATCTTGATGAAGCAATGGCTTGGATAGACAAAGCATTGGGAATGAACGGCGGAGACAATTTTAATAATAAATCAGTAAAAGCAGGATTATTAACCGCAAAAGGAAAAAAGGCTGAAGGTGATAAAATTATGGAAGGTGCGTTTGACATCGCCACCGAAGCTGAGTTAAATAATTACGGTTATCAATTGATGGGACAAAATAGACTTGATGAAGCTATAGAAATTTTTAAACTGAATGTTAAACGGCACCCCGATGCTTGGAATGTTTATGACAGCCTAGGCGAAGCCCTTAATAATAAAGGCGATAAAGCCGGTGCAAAAAAGAATTATGAGATTGCATATGAAAAAGCTCCAGGGCAGCAAAAAGCAAGGATTGAGGGAATAATTAAAGGACTTTAAAATATTTTAGACAAAATATCTTATATTTATTCTCTTCAATGGGAGTTGTATTTCAACTATGCAGCTCCCTTAGATTTTTTTGAAATAATTTAATTCAGTTAATTTATTGTTCGGAGTAAAATTTGTTCAGACTTAAGAGATCATTTATTTTTTTACTAATCATTCTTTTCCCACTCAGTATTTATTTTGGTCAAAGTCCTTACTCAAGTTCTCAAATTTTACAATCCCTTAAAAAGCTAAAAGTTTTAGGAAGTGTGCTATATATTGCCGCTCATCCTGATGATGAGAATACGGCAGTTTTGACTTACATGTCAAAAGGGAAATTAGTAAAAACAGCTTACCTTGCATTAACCCGCGGAGATGGCGGACAAAATTTACTCGGTAATGAAAAAGGTGATTTGCTCGGTGTAATTCGAACGCAGGAATTACTTTCCGCTAGGCGGTTGGACGGCGCTGAGCAATTTTTTAGTAGGGCTATTGATTTTGGATATTCCAAAACTCCCGATGAAACTCTTGAAATGTGGAACAAGGAATTAATTTTAGGCGATGTTGTAAAAGTCATACGACAATTTCGACCCGATATTATACTTACACGTTTCAGCAAAACACAAGGCGGCCATGGTCATCATTTGTCTTCTGCAATTTTGGCGGAAGAAGCGTTTTATGCAGCAGCCGATCCGACAAGATTTCCTGAACAATTAGATAAACTTGAACCATGGCAACCGAAAAGGATCTTATGGAATACTTGGTCGCCGTCTTCAAAAGCTGCTGCAATTGATGTTGGTGAATACAATCCAATTATTGGGAAATCGTATTCCGAAATTTCCGCTGAGAGCCGCTCGATGCATAAGAGTCAAGGTTTTGGGGTAAGCCCCGGTCGTGGCACTCAGCTAAACCATTTCGATTTAATGGCAGGTGATTCCCTTAATAATAATTTATTTGAAGGCATTGATCAAACATGGAGTCGAGTTACAAATAATTCTGATATTGAAAATTCTGTGAATAAAATTATTGAAAAGTTTGAATCTCAACATCCTCACAAAATTGTTGAAGATTTGATCACACTTTATAATAAAATAAAAAAACTTGATGACGGATACTGGGTAAATATTAAAAAGATGGAAATTCAAGAGATCATAAAAATGTGCAGCGGATTGTGGTTAGAGTCGATCGTTTGGGAGCCAGGCATATCTCCCGGCGAAAGCATCGATGTACGGACAATGATTGTTAACCGTTCATCAATCCCAATTAAAATTGAAAAAGTTTTTACAACGCATTCCTCAGGTGATACTTTACTAAATCAAACTCTTGAACAAAACATTCCTCTGAATATAAAGCAAATAAGCTCCATCCCGGCAGATGCTGATTACTCGCAGCCATACTGGTTAAAGGAAGAACATAACGAAAAAGTGTTTACGGTTAGTAACCCAGACTTAATTGGTTTGGCAGAGAATGGAGAAGAAATAAAAACAAAATTTTTCTTGAATATTTACAATACATCTTTCGAATATGAAGTTCCTGCAAAGTACCGCTGGACAGATGCTGTTAAGGGTGAACAATTTCGCCCGTTTGTAATTCGACCTGAGCTAAGTTTATCAATTGAACAACCGACTTATGTTTTTGCGAAAGGTAAAAGTCATGATGTAAATGTGAATTTAAAAACTAATACAAAAAATGCCCTCGGTAGGATATATTTGTCGCTTCCAAATGGATGGCACTCCGAACCTGCTGAGTATAATTTTAATTTAGAAGAAAAAGATGATCAAGCAAATTTTGCATTTAAGATTTCTACAAACAATAATACTGTAAGCGGAACAGCAAAGTTAATTGCAGAAATGAACGGAAAAATTTTTACAGATCAGATAATAGAAATTGATTACTCACACATTCCGCTTCAAACAGTTTTGCAGCCCGCGAAAACAAAACTAGTAAAATTAGATATTGAGTTTGAACCCAAACGGATCGGTTATATTATGGGCTCCGGGGATGACATTCCTCTTTCATTATCGCAGCTGGGCTATGAACTTGATCTATTAACTGATGATGATTTGGACAATAAGGATCTTTCAATTTATGATGTTATTATTTGCGGAATTAGAGCATTTAATACCCGCGAACAATTAGGAAGGCAGCAAAAAAGATTAATTGATTTTGTTGAACAAGGCGGCACATGGATCGTTCAGCATAACACACGGTTTGGTTCGCAAGTAGATCAAATTGGTCCTTTCCCCTTCAGCACACAAGGACGAGATAGAATTGCAGATGAAACAGCGCCGCTTCAAATATTAATGCCCGACCACCAAGTTTTCAATTCACCCAACAAAATTACCGAAAAAGATTTTGAAGGCTGGGTACAGGAACGCGGACTTTACTTTGCTAGCAGTTGGGAAGGAAAACTCTATCCATTGCTTGCAGGTAATGATAAAGGTGAGCCTTCAAAATTAGGCGGATTGCTTTATGCGAATTACGGCAAAGGAGTTTTTATATTTACAGCCTATTCTTGGTTTCGTCAATTGCCCGCAGGAGTTCCGGGTGCATATAGGTTATTTGTTAATCTAATTTCTGCAAAGGGAAAGCAATGATTGATAAAACAGAAAATGAAATTGAATCACCGCCAATATTAAAAAAATGGTCTCGCCTCTATTGGGCTGTAATGATAAATCTTGTTGGCTGGCTGCTTATCTTTTTCATCTTCCGAAAGGTTTTTGAATGAGCAATATTGACTGGATTGTAATGTGTGGGTTTTTGCTTTTTATTGTTGCTTACGGAACATGGAAAAGCAGGGGCAGTAAGAATGTTAAAGATTTCCTTCTCGCAAATAAATCAACCCCATGGTACACCGTTGCCCTTTCGATAATGGCAACTCAGGCAAGCGCAATTACTTTTCTCTCAACTCCCGGGCAGGCATACGTTGACGGAATGAGGTTCGTTCAGTTTTATATCGGTCTCCCAATTGCAATGATCATTCTCTCAATCACTGCTGTTCCGCTTTATCACAAATTAAATGTTTATACTGCTTATGAGTATTTAGAAACTCGCTTCGATTTGAAAAACCGGGCGCTTGGGAGTTTTCTATTTTTAATTCAGCGCGGACTCGCAGCCGGATTTACAATTTTTGCGCCCGCATTAATTATCTCTGCAATTTTAGGCTGGTCTCTAAACTGGACTATATTATTTATCGGCGTGATGGTTATAATTTATACAGCATCCGGCGGAACAAAGGCCGTTAACAAAACTCACATGCTGCAAATGACTATCATTTTTTTTGGAATGCTGTCAGCTTTCTTCATGATTTTTAAATTGCTTCCTGAAAGCATCGGCGTGACAGATGCACTAAGCATCGCCGGTAAAATGGGCAAGCTGAACACTATTGATTTTTCATTTAACTTAGATGACAGATACACTTTTTGGTCAGGACTAATCGGCGGAACATTTTTAGCTCTTTCATATTTTGGAACAGATCAATCGCAAGTGCAGCGTTATTTATCGGGTAGTTCGGTAACACAAAGTCGAATGGGATTGCTATTAAACGGAATGATAAAAGTGCCGATGCAGTTTTTCATTTTGTTGATTGGCGCAATGGTTTTTGTGTTCTATCAATTTGTAATGCCGCCCTTATATTTTAACCCTGTTGAAGATAATTCTATAAAACAAAGTTCACTTTCCGAAGAATACTCTGCTCTTGAAAATGAATTTGAAGAAGTGCATAAACAAAAATTAAATTCTATTAATGAATTAATCGGTGCAATTGATAATGATGATGAAAGTGCAATGCAATTAAATCGATCTAAAATCGTTGAGGCAAACGATCAAGCAAACGCAATAAAGTCGGAGGCAATTGAACTTATAAAACAGAATAATCCCTCAAGTGACGGCAATGATACTAATTTTATATTTCTAAGTTTTGTTCTTGGGTTCCTCCCGGTAGGATTAGTTGGACTTGTATTAGCAGCCATACTATCTGCCTCAATGTCATCAACATCAGCAGAGCTTAACGCACTTGCTTCAACTTCTGTGATGGATATTTATAAACGGATGATAAAAAAAGAAGGAAGTGATAAGCATTATCTTGTTGTTTCAAAACTTGCTACAATTATGTGGGGCGGATTCGCAATATTTTTTGCGCTTTTTGCAAACAGTCTGGGCTCACTTATCGAAGCAGTAAATATTCTTGGTTCTCTATTTTACGGCACTATTCTCGGAATTTTTCTCGTTGCGTTTTACATTAAAAAAGTAGGCGGTAATTCTGTTTTTATTGCTGCTTTAATTGCCGAGTTAATTGTTCTTCTACTTTTCTTCTTTACCGACATACCCTATCTCTGGTTCAATTTTATCGGGTGTATGATAGTGATATTTCTATCATTAATTTTTGAAGCATCGCTTTTTAACAACAAAGTAAACTAGTGTAATGCGGGGTTTAGTAATTTTCTTCTTTTTCAATTGTAAATTATTTTTAGGACCAACTGACACAAGCGATTTACACTCAATATTCAATTTATACATGTAACATTGATACTAAATTGGAATCATTCATTTTAGCATTTTTTCTATTTATGACCCCCTTCACAATTGTTTATTATTAATCTCTTAGTTTTTGAATCCAATGTTCCTATTTTTAATTACAGAAATTATTGATAATATTGCATAGGGTTTATTCAAAAGTTTGGCATTAAAATAGAGTCTTGAAAATTACATTATCATAAATTACAGATATGAAGATAGAAATTATAGATGGTATTGAGGAGTTCAAGAATCTAAAATCTCAATGGGATTTGGTGTACAACGAAGATTCCAATGGGCATGTTTTTTCATCTTGGGGCTGGCTACAAGGCTTTTTTGAAGTTACAAAAGACAAATGGTTCGTAATAGGTGTAAAACCGCCTGACCAAGATGAGTTCGCTGCCTTTTTTCCATTAACTTTACATAAAAATAAATTAACACTGAACAAAATTTTACAGATTGGTGGAACTCCAATTGCCGATTATACAGGTTTTGTCTGTAAACCTGAATATGCCGATAGGGTAATTGAATGCTTTTCGGATTATGTTATTAATAATATATCATGGAATCGATTTCATCTTAAAGATGTTAATGACGATCGACTTGATTCGATTGTGAGTAAATTCGACAATGATAAATTTAATGTTCAAGAAATAAACTGTGTTTGCTGCCCTTATATAAATCTGCCGGACACTTGGGATGACTACCTAAAAGATAAACTCTCCCGACCTGCAAGAAGCAAATTAAAAAGAAGAATTAATAAATTAAATTTATTGCCGGGTTTTAGATCCGTTGAAGTTGATGATAATAATTTTGATGAGCAAGTTGATACATTATTAAATCTTTGGCATGCTCACTGGCATATTCGTCCAAAAGGTTACTTAAATATTTTTAAACGAAGTTATGAAAATAATTTGCTGTGGTTAAATACACTTTACTCTGATGAGATACCATTGGCTTCGATGGCGGCTTTTAAGGATGTGCCGAGAAACACTTTTAGAGTTTTTATTACTGCATACAATACTGATTTTGCAAATTTTGCCCCTGGTAGAGTGCTGTTTGCAAATAGCATTAAATACGCAATTGAAAATGGTTATAAGGTTTACGACTTTTTGAGAGGTGAAGAAGACTACAAGTTAAAGTTTGGAGCCGAAACTCGTTTTAATTCTTATCTGATAATTTCGCAGAACGACCTAAAGCTAAAACTGTTGGACAAATCAATAAATATTTTTAAAAACTTGAAAAATAATAAATAAATGTCCTCCTCAAAAAATAAAAATTATCAAAATGTGCTTTTGTATATCGGATGTCTCTTAATTCTGATTGGAATTATTTTTAACAAATGGACTCTTAATTTTAATTCAAATGAAGTTGATTTTATTTTCGTTGCGTTTTTATGGGTAGCTCAATTTGCAGTAATATTCTTTGGCTTATTATTAATTATTTATCGAAAAAAAAAATCTTCTTACAAGACTTTACTTCTAAATGTCCTTCTGCTTTGTATTTCAGTATTTATTTCACTTTTTGCTGCCGAATTAATCTTAAGACTAGTAGGTAGAACGCCTTGGCAGATAAATGAGAATACAATAACCGTTGAACCCGGTGGAAAGTTATTTAAAAAGCACCCCAAACTTGGTTACGTCCAAATACCAGGCAAGTATAAAATTATATTAGCTGATGGTTATTCATTTATTGCTACTCATGATGCTACCGGGTGCAGAATCACACGACCATTGAGCTCTGCCGATTCAAAGAATGAAAAAGAAGAAATTTGGATTTTCGGCGATTCGATGAACTATGGCTGGTCCTTGAATGATGATGAGGTTTATCCATGGTTTCTGCAGGAAAAGCTTCCAAATTATAATATTGTAAACTTTGGAGTAAACGGCTATGGAACTCTGCAGTCACTTATTCAATTTAAAGAAGCACTGAGCATTGGAAGAAAACCGAAAATTGCGGTGATAAACTACGGATCATTTCATGACCGCAGGAATACTCTTTTGAGAGAAAGAAAAAAATTAATTGCAGGTCCTTGGAACAGTATTGGTCTTATGACACAACCTTACGCAAGATTTAATAATGAAGATAAACTTGAATATAAATTTACAAGTACAGAATACATTGAAATTCCATTCATAAAATTTTCGGCGTTAGTTAATTTTACTGAACGAGTTTTTAATACTTTAGAAGAAAAAATTAATAGAAGCCATGATGTTACAAAAGCGATCATTCAAGATTTTTATGCACTTGCCGAAAAAAACAATGTAAAACTGATTGTTGCAGGAATTTGGTGGGACCCGCTCACAAAATCAATGATTGATTATTGTAATGATGAAAATATCTCAGCAGTTGATATATCAATCGATCTTGATCAGCCCGGAAAAAGAAATTATCCGCATGATGATCACCCCGTAAGTGAAGTACATATGGAATATTGCAATATGCTGCTGGATTATTTTAATAAAGCGAATTTGATAGATTAATCATCCTTTCACGAAATTAGCATTCCAATCAACTTTATCTGTTCTATGATTCAGCGATTTGAAAATCCCTCAACATTAGTAATTAAATTATTATTTTGGGATGTTATTAAAATAATTTTCAAAATATTTATGGAGGATGTAAAGTTTTGAAAACGATAATTAAATTTCTCGCACTCATTATATTTTCAATTTTAATTTTATCCGCATGTGCCCCGGGCGGTGGCTCTTCAACAATGGATGATCCTGCCGGTTTTTTTATGGGCGTTTGGCATGGATGGATTGCCCCGATCGCTTTGATCGTTGGATTTTTTAATGCTGATATTCGAGTTTATGAAGTTATTAATACAGGCTGGTGGTACGACTTGGGTTTTTACATTGCAATAATAAGCGGCTTCGGCGGAATTTCGCTTTTTAGAAAAAAATCAAGCGACAAATAATTATCACCCGATCGGTTTTAATTCAAAATTGAAAGAGATTGTCTCAAAACTGTCATTTCAGGCTTGACCCGGAATCTAATCTTTTGATTTTGACTTATATTGAGATGCTGAATCAAGTTCAGCATGACATTTTTGTGCTATTGAGAAAGTCCCTTTTAATTTCTCACATCCCACCATCAATAACCACATACACAATAATTCCTTAATAGAAATCAAGCAAATATGGTTTTCATTTATTACGTTGCGATATATATATTTTTCATTTTGTAATTATTTTTAATAGATCAATAATTATTAACTATACTTGATTTCAATAAGGCTAAATTAAGGGGATTAACAATGTCGAAAAAAAATAATAAATCAACTTTACTTGTTGCGGTTGATTTTTCAAATTTTTCAAAAAAAGCCCTGCTGTTTGCAAGCGAGTTAGCCGATGATTTGGATTCCAAAATAATTGTACTGCATGTGATTCATGATCCTGCCGAAGCTCCTGGCTTTTATTCAAAAAAGAAAAAAAAGAAAAAATTTTTACAGAGCATGGAAGATGCGGCAAATGATATGATGGATGATTTTATAGAATCAATCAAAAAAGATAAACCGGAATCGGCAAGCCTGGCTAGTGCGGAAGCACTTTTAGTTGTTGGCACACCTGTAAAAAGAATTATTGAAGTTGCGGAAAAGAAACAAGCTAGAATGATCATTTTAGGAAGCCATGGTCGTACCGGGTTTACTCATTTTCTTGTCGGTTCAAAGGTTAACAAGGTTGTACAGCTTTCACCTATTCCGGTGACAGTAGTTAAAAATCCTCCTCAGAAAAAATAATATTTATTAAGGTGTTGAAAGGTGAATACTGTATTCTCACATTCTAAAATAATTATAATAATATTTTCATTTATTACATTCATTTCGTTTTCTTCAATATCAGCTCAGCAAGAAACCTTTGTTATAAATAACGATATCAGTTGGTTTATTTTAATAATGGGCTTACTTGGCGGACTTGCTCTCTTCTTATACGGCATGGATAAGATGAGCGAAGCATTAAAAAGCATTACCAGCGAACGAATGAAAGACGCGCTGGCAATGCTCTCCAACAATCGTTTTACCGGACTTATTACCGGTTCGCTTGTAACCGCAACAATTCAATCAAGTTCTGTTACTACCGTTATGTTGGTAGGATTTGTAAGTGCCGGATTAATGTCATACTCTCAAACTATTGGCGTAATTCTAGGTTCCGGAATCGGCACCACTATCACTGCTCAAATTGTTGCATTTAAAATTACTAAGTACTCATTATTGCTTCTCGCCCTTGGGTTCGCTTTATTTTTTATTTCAAAAAAAGATAACATAAGGCAATACGGTTCTATGATTATGGGTTTGGGAATGATATTCTTTGGTATGAGTTTAATGAGCGAGGCTATGAATCCGCTGCGAACCTATCAGCCTTTTATAAATCTTATGTCGAGTATGTCCCGTCCTATTTGGGGAATTTTAGCCGCAACGGTTTTTACTGCAATGATACAATCGAGTTCAGCTGCGATGGGTGTAATTATTGTTTTAGCTATGCAGGGTTTAATTTCATTGGAAGCAGGTATTGCGCTGTCGCTTGGAGCTAACATCGGAACTTGTGTCACAGCAGGATTGGCATCAATAGGCAAACCCCGCGAAGGTGTTAGAGTGGCAGCAAGTCATGTATTATTCAAAGTAATTGGTGTTGCAATATTGCTCCCATTGATTGAACCATTTGCAAAGTTCATCGTTTATATTTCTCCCGGTATTTCAGAAGGACTATCAGGATTGGATGCTGCTGCATCCGTGTTGCCGCGCCAAGTAGCTAATGCACACACTGTTTTTAATGTGGCAATTGCGATTGTATTTTTACCATTCACGACTCAGTTTGGAAGATTTATAAACTGGATTATTCCCGATAAACCATGGGATGAAGTAAAAGAAATCCAACCGAAATTTTTGAACGAGCTTTTATATCATACTCCTAGCCTTGCACTTGATGCCGCTAGGCACGAGATAAAACGGATGGGCAAAAGAGTTGAGTACATGAATCAGGAAATGATGCCAGCAGTTCTCAAGGGAGATAAAGAAGAATTACTGGAAGTTAAAGCCAGGGCAACGGATATTGCAATTCTTTACAAACATTTGGTTACATACCTAGCCAAGATCAGCCAGCTAAAATTAAATGAAAGGCAGACAAATAAGTTATCTAACATTATGGCAGCAGTAAATGATCTCGATCATATTGGCGGACTGCTGGAAATAAATATGGTTGAATTGGGTATGCGTAGAATTGAAAAAAATACTCAAATTAGTGAACAGACCCAAAAAGTTATTAACACAGTTCATGTTGTTGTATCCGATGCATTAAAGGCTGCCGTAACTTCGGTTGTAGAGGAAGATGTTCAGTTAGCTGAAAAAGTAATTAATATGAAAGATGACATGAGTATTCTGGTTGATCAGGCAACACAGCATCAAAATGAGAGGTTGGTTATGCAGGATTCAAAAAACTTTGAAGCATATAGAATTGAAGTGGATATAATTGCAAGACTAAGACGTATTTACTACCATTGTAAGCGCATTGCAAAAACTGTTGTTGATACAGCGGAAAATGGGAAATCCATTACCGGCAATTCCGGGCAGGAAGCAAATAATTAATTTATGTTAAAATAAATTTTTGCAATTAAAGCAATGATGTAAATTAATAAAAGTGTACAAAGCAAGTACCTTATTGAATATTAACATTTGCTTTTCTACATTGAGTTATAAGATACTTGTGTCCATTTAATGAGATATTCAATCTTAATTTATTTTTAATGGGGCTTAATGGCATTGTCATTTAATAGCAAACGGAGGCAATAAAATGTTTAAAAGAATAATTATTCTACCAATTATAATTCTAGGAAAATCAGCGAAAAACTCGATTAATTTATTTTTAATTCTAATAGTTTCACTATCAATTTTTGATAGCTGCAGCGACAGCAGTAATCCAGGCTTGGCACTCCCCTTTGGTGATGATTTTACCTACCCGCTCAATGTTGGAAATAAGTGGAGTTATGATAGAGAATGGCTCCAGTATAATTTTCGGACTGCTGATATGAATCCTGATCCAACTCGTAATGACACTACAATTAATTCAATTATTGAGGTCACGATAGATAGAGAGGAAACAATAGCTGATTCAATCCAAACTTTTGTATTAACTACATCTGAAGTACTAGAGGGTCGAAACTTTTTCTCTGAGAATTATTATAATAACAAAGAGGATGGATTATATAAATTTGGGTACAAAGGATTAAGCGGAACAATTTCATATCCAAAAATTTCTCAGCAAACTATTTATAAATTTAATGGATTAAGTTTTTCAAGTACAAAAGAACTTTCTGTTTTTCTTATTGATAGGATTTATCCTATTGAAGAAGACAATTCTGATTCGCTAATATTTCACGTTCCTCCAATCCAAACTTTAAAACTTCCTTTAGAAATTAATGATTTATGGAATTATGTAAATAATACAATAAGAATAGATAAAAAAGTTATTAGCAAAGAATTAGTTGATACACCTATAGGAACATTTGAATGTTACAAAATTCAGTGGCTTTATACTTTACCAAATATTGAAATCTATGATTTTATATCGTCAAAAGGATTAGTAAAGAGAACATTGCTTGTTAAAAATCTTATTATTTCTACCACAAGTAATCCAGGCGGTAATGGTTTTATGGATGTCAAAGATGAAATGATTTTAACCGGAATAAATTTTTAATTATTATTTATTACAATTTTGAAATTTTTTGATTCCTGTAAACACGGGAATGACAATATATAAAGGAGATTATTAATGAAAAAAATGTTGTTCAATGTGTTCATTATTTTTTGTTTCCTAACCTCGCTAAACTTTGCTCAATCCAATCACAATACAAGATTAGATGAAACACTAAACTTAATTGAAGTCTGGATTGAAGCCCAAATAGCTTACGAACAAATTCCCGGGATGTCGGCTGGGTTAGCATACAAGGACAAAGTAATTTGGCAAAAGGCATTCGGTGTGACTGACACTGAAAAAAAATCTCCCACAACTACTAAAACTATTTACAGCATTTGTTCAATCTCAAAATTGTTTACGAGCATTGCCATAATGCAATTACGCGATAAGGGATTGCTGCGGCTTGACGATCCGGTCGCCAAACATTTATCATGGTTTAATATCGAACAGGTGTATCCCGATAGTCCCCCAATTACAATTGAGGCTTTGTTGACACATTCATCAGGGCTTCCAAGGGAATCGGATTTTCCATATTGGAATGCGCCCGATTACAATTTCCCGACAAGGGAAGAAATGATTAAAAAACTTGCCGAGCAGAAGACATTATACCCTGCAGATAAGCATTATCAATATTCCAATTTAGCATTAACCTTAGCGGGAGAAATTGTTTCTGCAGTTTCCGGTGAAAAATTTGAAGAGTATGTTGAAAAAAATATAATTCAACCTTTAGAATTAACAGATACAAGAACCGAAATGCCGAGAGAACTACACGGGAGTCAACTTGCAATTGGATACAGTTCAAAAACCCGAAAGGGCGATAGAATCGAGCAGCCTTTTTTTCAAGCAAATGCAATTACTCCCGCAGCTGGATTTTCTTCAACAGTTGAAGACTTAATAAAATTTGGAATGTGGCAGACAGATTTATTGAAAAATGGCGGCAATAAGATTCTGAAGCCTAATACCTTAAAAGAAATGCATCGTGTTCACTGGCTTGAACCAAATTGGGAAACATCACGTGGGCTGGGATTTGGTGTTTACAGAAATAAAGATATAACATTTGTTGGTCATGAAGGAAGCTGCCCCGGTTATAGAACAGCACTAATGATTCAGCCGGATAAAAAAGTTGTATCTGTTTTCATGGCAAATGCATCCGGAGTAAGTGTTGGTAAGTTGGCACAAACGGCATATAAAATTGTTGCCACTGTTTTGGATGATGATTCCTCTGAGGAAGAAATCAAATTGGATGAATCATTTAAAAAGTATATCGGCACATACACTTACGAAACATGGGGCGGAGAGGGTGCAATAATTCCTTGGCAAGGCGGACTTGCTCTTGTTGATCTGCCAACATCATCACCTTTAGATAATTTGTCAAAATTAAAACACATTGAAAAAAATATTTTCAAACGCATTAGGGATGATAGCGATCTTGGTGAAGAAATTATTTTTATAAGTGATGACGACAACAACGTTGTTAGCTTCTATCAGCATAGCAATTATTGGAAGAAGATAAAATAAACTGTTTGCTTCTAAAATGAGAAAGGAGTTGTATCAAAAATATTTTTTCCGGAGGGAAAAATGTTAAACATATTGAAAGTAGTTTCGCTTTTACAAAATGAATTAAATTATTTTAATTACTATTTTTTTTCTAGAACGAGGAAGGTAATATCAATTCCTTTTCTTGTAATATTCCTTTTAATAATCCCTAATAGCATCAATGCCCAAAACAATATCGGAAAAATCGAAAATTGGTTAACTGCCGGTTCCTTTCATAATTGGTATTCAAGCATTGGACACGAAAGAGAAGAAGATGGACCATTCAGGCAACTGCAAGCCGGATGGCGATGGCCAGCCTTTTATCTAAATCAAGATATGCAAGTTGCAAAGGGTTTATGGATTGGCTGTAAAAATTATACTGAGCCTGAGGTAGGAACAACATTTGAATATAAAACTGTGCATTGCGGTCCACGACCGCAAACAGGTTCCCTCAGTGAATTTTTCCCAATAGAATTTAAGCATTATGCAAAATTTCCTCCTACAGAAGTTTATGTTGACGGTAACTTAAATTATCATCCTGATGAGGAAGTTTCTATTGATGAAATTGATAGCAGCATGCCATACGATCAGATGATTTATAATTATGTTAATACCCAAATGGGCATGAGTATGGAGAGGAAAATCTATCAGTTTAGTAATCCCTATTATGATAATGTACATGTAATGGAATATACATTTATCAATACGGGCAATATTGATGACGATGCTGAAATTGAGAGAACGGGTGGAACATTAGAGGATGTATATTTCTATTTCCAAAATAGGATGGCTATTCTAAACGAAGTGAGGATTTTATTTGGAGATCCAATCGCATGGGGTAGGAATACTTTAAACAATGAAGTTGGACCTTATTCTGCTGGCGGCAATGATGCTTTACGTTATTCGTATGCATGGCACGGTTACTTTGAGCAATTTACAAAGTGGAATAATGTTGGCGGTCCAATTCTAGAACCTGATCAAGGTTTTGGTGCACGTATAAATGAAGTTGATACAGTTGGACGTTTAGGAGCAGCACAGTTTACTGGTACCTTAACACTATTTGCTCAAAGTACATCAGATATAAATTCAGACGACTCGAATCAGCCAAGTACAACAGGATACGAATCTTCTGATGGACCATTGAATTATGCTTCAAACGTTTTTAACCCAACAGAAATGCAGGCGAGATATGAAATGATGTCAAAAGGACATCCGTCTGAAAGCCATGCTAATTTTATTACAGGAGGCGATTTTATAAATTCAGGAGTAAATCCTGGAACCGGATCCGTAAATAATGCAGGTTATTCATATGTTAATGGATATGGTCCATATACTTTTGGTTTTGGGGATAGTGTAAAAATTATACGTGTTGAAGGAACATCAGGCTTAAGCAGAGATGAATCTATTAGAATAGGGAAACTATTTAAAAACGGTGATATTACTGTTGCTGACAAGAACACATGGGTTTTAACAGGCGCAGATTCATTAAGGCAAACTTTTGAAAGAATAACAGATGCCTTTAACAACGATTGGAATATCCCTCAGGCACCTTACCCGCCAAAAACATTCAGCGTTAATTCATTTCCAGGAAAAGTTGATTTAGAATGGACAACATTTGAAGAAGGTCCGGTAATTCAGGGCTTTGAAATTTATAGAAACACACAGGAACCTGTTGACGGTTATGTTAGCGATGTTTGGTTTTCAAAATATGAGCTTATTGCGGAATTAGGACCTGAAATTAGAGCATTTACTGATACAACACAATCGCAAGATCTTACACCAGTCTATTATTATATAGTTTCTGTCGGAGATGAAATACCTGCAAACGTTGAACTTAATATTCCCTCACACAGGCTTAAAAGTAATAGAAGTTATACACAAACTTACTTGTCAGCTTACCGATTAATTGTATCAGTTGACGAAAATGAAAATGTTTTGCAGGAATTTAATTTATCTCAAAACTATCCTAATCCGTTTAATCCAACGACTACTATAACTTTCACAATACCGCAGAACGGATTTGTACGATTGAATGTGTATGATTTGTTGGGACGAGAAGTAGCAAATTTGGTGAGCGAAGAGCAACCTGCCGGAAATTACAATATAGAGTTTGATGCTTCATCTCTTTCAAGTGGAGTTTATTTTTATAGATTGCAGAGCGGTAGTTTTATGGATTCTAAAAAATTAACTTTACTAAGATAGGTGTACTCATTTATTGAAAAGTTGAAACGTAAATCAAGGAAATGTAAATCGAAGAATCGAAAATATTTTTTTTAATTTTCGGTTCACTCTCGAAATAGATTTCGGGTTACAATTGTAAATCGAAATTTATTTCGACTAATTTTTAATGCAAGCGGCTATGAATACAAAACAGCATGAAGCTCATAAACCTGTAAACCTGCAACCTGTTACTAACAAATGATCGAAAACAAAAACCATTGGTACGACGGACTATTTTATGATTACGTGATCGCACCAAATCAGGATAAATCATTTTCGCACATTAAAAATATTATTGAATCCAATTCATCTATTATTGATGTAGGATGCGGAACGGGAAGACTTGCATTTCAAATTGAGGATAAGTGTTCAAAAATTGACTGCATTGATTTATCAATAAAAAATATTGAAGTAGCAAAAAAGAAGCTTGCAAAAAATACTTCTGATAAAATCCATTTTTTTCATGCGGATGTAAATAACTTTTTTACAGATTCTCACCATTACGAATATGCAGTTCTATCTTATGTAATTCATGAAGTGGATGAATGTTTAAGAGTAGATATTCTGCAGACTATTTCGCAATACGCTGACAAGATAATTCTTGTAGATTACTTTGTTCCCCAGCCTAAAAACTTATGGCGGTTGCTCAATGAAATTGTTGAATTTGCTGCAGGAAATGAGCATTACAAAAATTTCAAAACTTATACTAAAAATGAAGGGATAAAAGGCTTATCAAAATTGAGCGGATTAAAAATAATTAAGGAAATTCAAAACAGTCCTTCATCAAGCCATATTGCTGTTCTTCAGAAATAATTTTTAAACTATTAAGTATCACCAAATGTAAAATGAGTAGTAATTTTTAAGTTGAGTTTATAGTTATAAAGTGTCAAATTATTTCAAGTATTTTTACAACTAAAAAATAATTAAGGAAAATTTATGAATCACAAAAAATATATTTTAGGAATTTTTCTATTCGCATGTCTATTTATTTCGCAAACAATCACTATGGCACAAAACGACAAAGTACGCGCTAGTTTAAGAGCAAGTGCTACACAAAGAATTGGTGTTGATACCGATATTAAAATTGATTACAGTCGTCCCGGAGTAAAAGGAAGAAATGTTTGGGGTGATTTAGTTCCTTTTGGAATGGCACCCGGAAATGAATATTCAAAGGGGAAACCTTATCCTTGGCGAGCCGGTGCAAATGAAAACACCACAATTGAATTTAGCACTGATGTTTTTATTGAAGGCAAAAAATTAGCCACAGGTAAATACGGACTTCATATGATTCCATCTGAAGAGGACTGGATAGTAATTTTCAGCAAAAGGAATTCTGATTGGGGAAGTTATTCATACGACCCTGCAGAAGATGCGTTGCGTGTAACTGTAACTCCGGAGAAAGCTCCATATCAAGAATGGCTGCTATTTAATTTTGATGATCTGTCTGCAACTTCCGCAACCGCTTATCTGCATTGGTATAAATTGAAAGTGCCTTTTAAAATATCAATCAACTAGTCTTATTTTATTTCAAGTTGAAGCCGGATATTTTGTCCGGCTTTTTTATTTTACTCCGCTGCTTCATCATATAATAAATTTAATTCCAACATATTTGATTTGATTACCTTATTTTTGTATTAATTAAATTTTTGAATGATTTCGGTCGAATAATATTGAGGAAATCCGATGTTTGTTAGATTACTTTTTGTCTTCCTATTACTTACAACAAATCTCACACTTTTTAGCCAGGGTAAAGTCTATTTTGTAATTGGTTCCGATACAGGGATTTGGCAAGGACTGAGCACCAGCCAGCACATACATCATTATAATCAAGACCTCTATACTAATCCGGCACGCAATGCTTACAAAGTTATGGAGCCGGGATTTCGAAATTTAATGACCGACTCATACGGTACGCCGATGAAACTGACTTGGTGGATGATGGCAGGAAATACTTTCAGATACTCAGACAATACAAATGTTCCAAATGCAAATTCAATAGTTTTTTATTTAATGAAAAAATATCACGGTGAGCAAGTCGCACTTTTTCAGGATGAGTTGTCACTGCATTATCACACATTTACCTGGACAGATTATGACAACGATGGTAAATTCTGGTGGAACCAGGCATTAACTTTTGAAGAATATTTTGAAGACTTTAAATATACATTAGCTCAATTACTTATTGATGAAAATATTTTCCCGGTTTCCTTTAGAAGCGGCTGGCATTACATGGATAATGGTTGGCAAAATTATCTCGAGTATGTTTTGCCTTTCTCGCTCCATAATGATTACCCCAATAAACACACTGACGAAGTTGAACCGCTTGACAATCTTTATGACTGGTCTTTATCTTCTTCCGAATTTGTTCCCTTTCATCCCTCGGCTGATAATTATCAATTAACGGGTAATTTGAATGGCTACAATGTTCGTTCTGTTTACACAAAAAGATTTAATCAAACTACTTCAAATCAAGTGTTTCAGAATGCGGCTAACGGTACAGATCAAATGATTTGTATTTGGTCACACTTGCCCGAAAATGATTTTTTAGATCAACTGGTTCGAGTGGATTCAATTATTCAAACATCAGCAGCAAATTATACCACAGTAGATTTTGAATACACTACCGGTGTCGAAGCTTATCAAAAATGGCTGCAGACTACAGACGCCACTTCACCGGAATTGAGTTTAACTGCTGATGAAATTGGAGATGCTGTTTACTTCAATATTTCTACTGATGAAAATATTTTTCAACCTATTCCATTTGTGGCTGTAAAAAATGTTTATGAACAATACTCAGTTATTCCATGTGTTGAAACTTCACCAAGCAATTGGCGAACGACCGAACCGACGAATAAAAATTTATTAGCGAAAGTCGGAGCTGCAATAACTGACACCAGCGGTAATTTCACAACAAAATTTATTAATTATTTACCCGATGATATTTTTATTGATAACAAGGACGCAGCCTACACGGAGCTATATGGTAATTGGAGTACATCAACAAATGCTGTATGGGATTTAGAGAGCAGGATCGTAAGTTTGAATCCGGGAGACTCCGTAAAAGCCAATTGGCTGATTGAAGTTCCTCAATCGGTTAACTACAATATTTTTATGCAAGTGCCTGAGTTAGAAACTCCCGCACAAAATATTCAAATAAATCTATTGGAAGGTCAGGACACACTTCATTCAAATGTATTTTATGAACCGCTAAGCGGGAATGAATGGATTTACTTAACCACAGCAGAATTGAATTCCAACACAAATTATAATCTTGAAATAATCGCAAAAGGAACAGGCTCAGCCCCTTCTATATTTGTATCTGATGTAATAAAAATATCAGCTTTGGTAAAGGATAGAGAAATTTCTACTGATCCTCAAGTAATTGATTTTGGTGAAGTTGTTATTAATGATACCGCAAGTATTACACTTAAAATTAAAAACTCAGGTATAAACTCATTGGTTGTTTCATCTATCTCAACATCTTTTACAAATGTCTTCACCAGTATAAATACTCCTCTTACAGTAGAAGGCATGAGTAGTGAGCAAGTAGAAATCAATTTTGTGTCAAACGAGTTGGGAGCAAAATCGGATACTCTCTTTATTCAGAGTAACGATCCGATAAATCCATTGCTGGTAATACCTTGTGCCGCAGCTGTTAAAAATCCATTTAAAATTGTTGATAATGAAGATTCCGACAATTACTCTGAATTAGGAACTTGGGCAACAAGCGTGGCACAAGCTTACGGAAATTCCAGTAGGTACAGCTATTTAAATCAAAGCCCTTTAGCCTCAGCGGCGTTTACCACTGAAATGGATTACACCGGACTTTATAATATTTATGTAATAATCCCTACAACAGAAAATAGCAGTGATGACGCACTTTATACGCTTTATGTTAATGGTGTAAATACACAATCAATAATAAAAGACCAAAATTCTATCGGCGGTGATTGGGCAATTTTATTTAGAAGTTATTTACCTGCTAATACAACTGTAAGTATAAAAGTAGAAGATACAGGCAATAGCACTATTGGTCCGGTTCTTCGAGCAGATGCAGTAAAATTTCAGTTAATGGCTGGAACTACTGATATCGAGAATGTCAATGGAAATATGCTGCCTGCTGCTTACAATCTAAGTCAAAATTATCCAAACCCGTTTAATCCAAGTACGATTATTAATTTTCAAATTAAAGATGAAGGTTTTGTTTCACTAAAAATTTATGATGTGCTCGGAAGAGAGGTTGTGGTTTTATTAAATGAAAATAAAAAATCCGGTTTCTATACTCAAAATTTCAATTCTCAAAATTTATCAAGCGGAGTTTACTTTTACAGATTAGAGGTTAATAATTTTATTGATACAAAAAAAATGATTTTACTGCGCTAGTATTGTTTTTTGAATTTTGCAGCCATTAAAGTTTCTTCTGTAAAATAGGCAAAATTATTTTCTGGTGTATCACAATTTACCAAGTAAATCCATTCAACTTTTCTTAACTTTTACCTTCAAATTTTTAATAATCAAATAGGATATTTTAGATGAAAAGGATAACCATGTTACTACTAGCATTCGGATTATTCGCGACTGCTTGCGATACTGGAAAAACAAATCCATTCCTAACCGAATGGGATACACCGTTCGGCACTCCGCCTTTCGACCAGATTAAATCGGAACATTACTTACCGGCATTTGAAGAATCGATTAAAGAACATAATGCTGAAATTGACGCAATTGTAAAAAGCAAAGAGGAAACAACTTTTGCCAACACTATCGAAGCCCTAGATAATAGCGGCGCTCAATTAGATCGCGTTGAGAGAGTTTTTGGATCTATGACTGAATCAATGAGCAACGATCAGATGCAGGAGATTTCTAAAAAGGTTACTCCAATGCTTGCGAAACATAATGATGATGTAAATCTTAATGAAGGTTTATTTAAGCGAGTTAAAAATATTTACGACAAAAAAGATGGACTGAATTTAACGACCGAGCAAAATAAGTTATTAGAAAAATATTACAAGCAGTTTGTTCGTGGAGGAATTAACCTCGAACCTAAACAAAAAGAAGAATTTAGAAAAATTAATGAAAACCTTTCTGTTCTACAGCTTCAATTTGGTGAAAATATTTTAAAGGAAACTAACAAGTTTGAATTAGTAATTGATAACAAGGATGACCTTGAAGGTTTATCTGAAACACAAATTGCCGGTGCGGCAGAAACAGCAAAAGAAAAAGGCTATGAGGGTAAATGGGTTTTCACAATTCACAAACCGAGTATGATACCGTTTTTACAATATTCCACAAAAAGAGAATTAAGAGAAAAAATTTACAAAGCCTATTTTATGAAAGGCGACAACGATGATTCGTTTGACAATAAAAAAATACTTTCGAAAATGGCTGCTTTAAGAGTTAAGCGTGCTAACATTCTTGGATATGAAACTCATGCACACTATGTCCTAGAAG
>SWCD01004347.1_pt1 | contig 75183 bp, 60 predicted proteins | sample 4693011 | NCBI WGS metagenome assembly SWCD01 (sample SAMN10267278, study PRJNA491770) | bioreactor metagenome | isolation source: DHS bioreactor inoculated with marine | place: Japan: Omine Ridge, Nankai Trough
ACCGGCAACTCCTTCGACCGAAATTGGGGTGCTGGGATTTATGCGATCAAAATGCGTACCACCACTATTACCGGTAATGTTTTCAGACGCTGCGGCAAAGACAGTAATATGCTCGCTGAAGGTGAGCGATCTTGTCAGATCCACCTAGAGGAAAGCAATGGACTGACATTCGTTTCCAACACGTGCGCCGCAGGGCGCGACGATGGTGGGCAAGGAAGATACACCCCACAGGTCGGATTCATTTTGCGAAAACTAAGCTACTCTGTCATTGCCAACAACGCCCTCTTTCATGGGTTTATGGATCAGATGGTTATCGACCTCGGCGAACATGGCGACGATTACGTTTTTGCCAACAATGTTGGCTGCCCTATGAAATGACTATAAATCCAAAAGTAAATCAAAGCAGATAGGCTTGGTCAAGAATTTGACATCTTCTACAGGCATATTTAAGAGTAGGTCCATTTATTAAAGTCGGGGGACAGAACTCAGTTAATAAGCAAAAAGAAGACTATCTTATGACAGGCCGGCAATAGCCTGAGAAAATATTCTAAAAATTTGGCCTTTTAAATTTATTACTTTTCCGATGTGTCCAATTCTGATCCGAACATCATCTTTTCCGATCCTGCACCCGAAGCTTTCGGGACTCGAGGAGACAATCGCCCTATTAACTTTTAACCATTAACGAAAAACTTCGTATTTCGTACCTCGTAATTTTTCCATGTCATATCATCGGGAGGCACGCCCTTGGCCGGGGTCGGTACTTATTACTAATTCATAGCCTTGATCCATAGAACGATTAGTTGCGATTTGATTAAATTTTTTGCTTATTTTTAGTACGTAAGGAAATTTTAAATTGATTACCTGCCGTTAGTGCTTAATGTTCTAACTTATCCATCTTTATAAATAATCCAGTTCAAAACCAATTAACCAGAATAACATGAGAAAATTATTTCATTTTGCCGGCATGATTTCAATGGCCTTCCTTATTCTTACTTCTTGCAACGGAGTCAAGAAAGATGAAAGTGTAAAGGCGTTTGCAAATGAACCGTTCCAAATTAAACGCGGCACCAATATAGCTCATTGGCTCTCACAGAGTACTAGAAGAGGAGAAGATAGGGCTGCCTTTTTTACGGAAAAAGACGTAAAGTATATTGATTCGCTTGGATTTGACCATATCCGTTTGCCCATAGACGAAGAGCAGATGTGGGATGAGACTGGCAAAAGAAACGATGACGCATTCGCTCTTTTAAATAACTGCCTTGACTGGTGCAGTAAAGCGGGATTAAGGGTCGTTGTAGATCTCCACATTTTGCGATCCCACCACTTCAACAAGGGAGATAAGCCCCTTTGGACAAAGCCGGAAGAGCAGGACAAATTTATTATGCTATGGAAAGATCTTTCATCATTCCTTATAGAGTATCCAAATGGGATGGTGGCTTATGAACCTATGAACGAGCCTGTTGCTGACGACCCAGAACAGTGGAACAACCTCCTTGCCCGCCTTATAGATTCAATTCGAACTCAGGAACCGGAAAGAATGTTGGTGCTCGGATCAAACAGATGGCAGTCGGCAGATACTTTCGATACTTTCAGAGTGCCTGAAAACGACAGGAATATTATTTTAAGTTATCATTTCTATGAGCCGTTCTTCCTTACTCATTACAGGGCAAGTTGGACCCATCTCAAAGATTTTGAGGGGAAAATAAATTATCCAGGACAGATCGTTCAGGACGCCACATCACCTGAGCAAATGAGGGTTTACAACCGTGACACCTTAGAATATATGATGCGAAAGCCACTCGCAATGGCCGAAAAAATGAAGTTACCTCTGTACTGTGGGGAGTTCGGTGTTTATATGGACTATTTTCCGAAGGCTAAACTTGCTTGGTACAAAGATATGGTTTCCATATTCGAACAGCACAATGTGGCTTATGCTAACTGGAACTATAAATCAACGGCATTCGGGATAGTTGATGATGACAATAAGCCAACACCAAAAATGAGTATACTGTTAGGTAAGAAATGATTGAAAATGACACGGATGCTATCTTCAATTATTCCCAATTTTCTACATCAACCGACTATTAAAACCACTATGCTATGAAAAGAACCATCCGAATTACTTCCCTTGTTTTGCTGATTATAATCTGTTGCTCACCAACGTCTGCTCAGTATAAGGAAGATGACGTATTCCAGGTAAAAGGATTCTGTATTAATGCGCCTTCTCCGCAGGAACTTGACCGTTTTGTTAAATTTATCAATGATGAGCTCGCACCCAGGGGCGTAAACACACTGTTTCTTCTCGGTGATTACAACTATCAGTTTGAAAGCTATCCCCAGCTTGCGGATTCCAATGCACTTTCCAAAACTGACGTCAAGAAAATAGTGGCCGCATGCAAAAAATCGAATATCCGAATCATTCCACAGATAAACCTAATCGGGCATCAGTCCTGGGCAGGTAATCTGGGAAATCTCCTTAAACAATTCCCGGAATTTGATGAGACACCTGAAATTAAAATGCCGGAGAAATATGTATGGCCCAATGATGACAACCTGTATTGCAAAAGCTATTGTCCCTTGCATCCCGATGTTCACAAGGTTCTTTTTGCCGTAATAGATGAGATATGCGACGTGTATGAAGCTGATGCCTTTCATGGTGGGATGGATGAGATTTTTTACCTGGGATCTGATAAATGTCCACGTTGTAAAGGCGTGGACAAGGCTGAGTTGTTTGCAAATGAGGTGAGACTCATAAGGGATCATCTAAAACAGAAGAACAGGGAGCTTTGGATATGGGGAGACAGACTGATTGACGGCAGGACTACCGGCATTGGTCTCTGGGAGGCTTCGTACAACTATACTTGGCGGGCCATTGATATGATACCGAAAGATGTGGTGATATGCGATTGGCATTATGAACGACCTGATCAAACACCGGTATATTTTGCAATGAAAGGCTTCCGGGTCGTAACATGTCCATGGCGGACACCCCCAACTGCCATAATACAAACTGAAGATATGGCCAGATGGAGAAAATATGCAACTCCTGAGATGAAACCGAGATATTATGGTATGGTTCTAACCACATGGATGGATAATGGTGGGTTTATTGACGGGTTCTATGGCAATGTTTCCGATCGTGCCAAGGGAGCAGTTCATCCACGGAATGAAGCCTTCACTCCCTGGGATACCTTCAAAGCCATGTTTGGGAGGATGGATGAACTTAAGAAAGAGAAGATGTAATTTTAGTTAAGTTAGCCTGTTATATGATCGTTTTGAAAACGAAGTGATTTAAACTTTTCGCTTTCTAGCGAAAATTAGATATTTTTTGGCCATTTGAAGGCTTTTTTGAATTGCATAGCATCGCTATAGAACAAAAAAAAGATGAAAAATGGGTGAAAAAGAGCAATTTTTTAGCGAATGGAAAAAGCTTAAATAACTTCACAGGAAGTATACCGCTTACATTATTGCAGGGATTCCGTTTCCATACATTGTAAAACGCCATTACCTGCGAGTTAATAGGATAGTATTTTTTCAAGTACAGTATACGGGTGAGGAATCAACCGGAAATGCATTCTTCAAATAAAATACCAAGTATGAAACAATTATTAGTTAAATCCCATATAAGAATAATAGCCTTCTCAGCTTTTCTATTATTTTCCGGAGTTATTGTCCCTCTTCAGACTATCTCGGGCCAGCAAAGAAAAATTAAGAAAGAAGCCCGTGTACCTTTAAAACCAAAACTGGTAATCGCTGATAAGGGAGCAAGCCTATATAGGATTGTGTTGCCATCATCTTCAACGGAATACGAAAGGAAGGCCGCCGAGGTACTGCAAAATTATATCCTGAAAATCTCAAATACAGCCTTACCTATCATAACAGCAGATAAACCCAGTAGTCGCTATGAGATTATTCTGGGCCAGAATGACAGGCTGGGGGAAAGAAATATAAATTTGGATTTTAATGAACTGGGGGCCGACGGCTTTGTAATTAGGACAGATAGTACGAGATTAATAATAGCGGGAGGCAGCTTCAAGGGAACACTCTACGGAGTTTATACATTCCTTGAAAAGTATCTTGATTGCAGGATGTATAGCCCTAAAGTAAAGGTCATCCCATCAAAAGAAATAATATCCCTTGACGACATCAATATAAAGGAGGTTCCCGTAATAAAATTCAGGGATGTACACTACCGTGTTACATATGACAAGGAATTTTCCGAATGGCATAAACTAGATCATGATGAAAACGGGGGAAACCCGGCTTGGGGCTCCTGGGTGCACACCTTTAATAGCCTAGTTCCACCAGAAATATATTTCAAGGACCATCCTGAATACTTCGCTGAGCGCGATGGCATCAGACTTCCCACACAGCTTTGCCTGACAAATCCGGATGTACTTAAAATTACAATACAGAGCCTCAGGAAGAAAATGGCAAAAAATCCTGAAGCAAAATACTGGTCGGTTAGCCAGAATGACAATAAGCAATACTGTCAGTGCCAAAATTGCCGGGCTATTGATGAGAAGGAAGGCTCGCCTTCAGGCTCAATCATTCACTTTGTAAACCAGGTTGCGGATCAGTTCCCTGATTTAACGATCTCGACCCTGGCCTACGAATATGGCAGGAAAGCTCCATCAACACTGATACCTCGTAAAAATGTCAATATTATGCTTTGTAGCATAGAAGCAAGGAGAGATATCCCCATTAAAGGGGCAAGCGATCCGGAAAGCATAAGTCTGGCAAAGGATTTTGAAGACTGGGGCAAGATCGCCAACGATATAATTGTATGGGACTATGTTATACAGTTCACAAACTTAGTTAGTCCCTTTCCAAATTTCCAGGTCTTGCAGCCTAATATGAAGTTTTTCAGTGATAATGGGGCAACCGCAATGTTTGAGCAAGGTAATGGGGACGGAGGTGGTGAATTTGCTGAGTTAAGGAGTTACATTATATCTAAACTGATGTGGAATCCCGATGCGAACGTAGATGCTGTGATGAATGATTTTTTAAGTGGTTACTACGGGTCCGCGGCTATTCCGATAAGGCAATATATTGATGAGATGCGGGAAGCACTTCTCGCGTCGGGAAAATCACTCAGGATATTTGGTTCCCCAAATGAGGCTTCGACAAGTTATCTTACACCTGAGTTAATTGAAAGATATAAGGTGTTATTCGACCAAGCTGAGCAATCGGTAGCAAATGAACCGGAAGTACTGGAAAGGGTGAGGGCTGCGAGGATGCCACTTAATTTTGCCATTATGGAGCAGGCTAAAAAGAATTTTATTGGAGAAAACGGGGTTTTCATTAAGCGTGGGGATGAATGGATTGTAAGGCTGGAAATACGTTCATTAGTTGACCCGTTTGTTGACCTCTGCCTACGTACCGGGGTAACCATGATCAAAGAATGGGGCACCACACCTGAAGCATACCGCTCTTCAATGTACAGGCTCTTTTATTTGGGCAGGAACGAACACCTTGCCTACGGTAAAAAACTGACGGTTTTGAGTCCTGACACCGTTCTTTTACCTGATTCACTTAAGACAAAACTTAACGACGGAATCAGGGGAGGTCATGATCCCGAGTATAACTGGCTTTCCTTCGCGGGAAAAGATCTTGATGTGATAATCGACCTTGAGAAGCCTACAAGAGTACAACATATTGAGTGTGCATTTTACCAACGCGCTATGTGGCTTAGCATAGTTCCCAAGAAAGTTGAATTCTATGTTTCTGACGATGGTCAGAAGTTTGAACTGGTCTCGACCGTAGAAAATACTTTGCCTATTGATCAATGGGATTCATTCCAACGTGATTTTATATCTGATTTTATACCTCGCGATACTCGGTATGTAAGGGTAATTGCACGCTCTATAGGCAATACCCCCAGTGAACATCCCGGCGCTGGAAGACCTGCGAGAATGCATATTGATGAAATTGTAGTGGAATAGATAGAAAAGTGTATTCCTGTTTTTTCCATCTCCATTATGTAGCGCTAACTGGAATACTAACTGGGAATAATCCTAGAATATTGTATATCAATGTTTATCCGAAAACAATTTGGTACAACTTTAATCAGATTCAATTATCGTTTTAAACAGAATTTTGAAAACATGCATATCAATTAACCCTATCCCTTATAAAAGTGCCAATTTCCTTTCCTTGTACTATACCATTGGTACAGGCATCCATATAATGGATACCCCCATAAAGCCTACTTATGGCAGCTTCTTGTGCTGCCGCCTCAAAAGAAGTAAAATCGCGCTCCGGGAGACCAAAAATAATCTCGGTATCGTCAGTAAATTTATAATTTTTACCAAAAATAGCGGTCAACATCACAGAAGCGGCACCAGAGACCACGCTATGGCCACTAGTGTACTCTGGAAATGGCGGAGTCTGCAAAATTGGCCTCCAGCTTTGGTCAATATGCTGATTGATTACCGTTTCGGGACGTATACGTTCCGATCTATATTTTTCGTCCCAACAGCTTACAAAGGCATCGTGCAATGTCAATGCGACAAGCGCATGTGCCTTGGTAGTCTCTTTCATACTATACCCTTCCTTTTTACATGCTATTCCGGTAATTCCCATCCAATGGCCTCCTGGGGTTATCTTCTTAAAACCTATTGCCATATGGCCGGTCATTTGTACATTGAAAGGATTACAGTCCCAAAAGTTGGCAATAACCTTTTGTTCCGGAGTTACATTTTTCACCGCATCATATACTACCATCAATTCCTTTTGATAAAAATCACTTTTCGGATCCATATCGAACGGGGTCGGCTTTAAGGGTATAAATTGCGTTGGGGAATCCAAAAAAAAAGTTCTCAATGTTTGCCAATTGGGTTCAATTGCGGCCATATAGGCGGGAGGGGTTGGGTACCAATATCCAGGCCCGGGCTTAGGGGTATATCCCATTTTTGCGCTAAGTTCGTTGAAATGGTCTCCCTTTGCATAGGCCAATACAAAGGATGAAATTGCTTTGGCCGACTCAATGCTGGTCGTAATTTCCTTTTTAGAAAGTTTGAACTTATTTTTATAATCTATCGATAGTTGGTCAAGAATTTTCGCTAAACCTTCCCCGGAAGGCAGCATTTGTCGAGCAACATCAAGCATGGCATAAGTTGATGCCAAGGACGCATTACTTTTTGGGTCCGGCCGATAGTCGATTGGTCGAAATCCATTAAGCCTCAGTGTAAAATCGGGGGCATTACTATTGGAATGAACCTTATCCGCCAAATATCCGGCAAGACAAGCATAGGCATAATATCGGGCCGCAGCAGGAGGGCTAATTACGTCATGGACCATGACTTTTGTGGCCTCGAACAAATAATCCGGATAGGCATGGGCCGCTTCTTTCTCTAATGTTGGACTTTGTGCCACCAGCAGGTGGCAGTTTAAAAATAGGAAAACAATTGGGGATATTGATTTTTTCATTTTTTGAAAGCGTAAGTGGCAAGGCGTGAATTGTTGATACCAAAAGTGAGATATGGAAATTTTCCGATATTGATCTGCTGTATGGATTTGACGTCACCTTTTAGGTTAAGGCCACATTTTTTTTGAGGAACCATTTTAAAGGAACCGTGTCCGTCCCCTAAAAAAAGTTCACCGTAATTGGCATCTATGACCCCGAGGCGTATTCGGATAAAACTTTGATTTCCTGCTAAGACAAAATCCATATTCCCATCCTTATTAAAGTCATGGCTATATATAGCGTTAACGGGAGCAAACTGGGCTTCGGACGGTAATGGAGTTACTTTAAAATGCCCTGAATTGTTTTCTATATAATAGGATTCCAGCGTGTTTGCGGTCAGTTTTTTAGCTTCTGCCAATTCCTTCTTGGAAAAAATATCCGTTAATTGTGCATCCGAATAGGATTCATAAGTTGGGAACTTTTTGCGCAAAGCAAATATTTGGTTTGTAATCTCGTCGCGGCTCGCGAAAGGATATTCCTTACCCTGATTGTAATATGTGACAATCGGATCTATAGATCCGTTCTGGTCAAAATCGGCATACGTTAACGATAATGGCTGATCAGGGGATGCTTTCAGTTGGGAGTTAAGGCCAAAATTGCCTACTACAAAATCAATATCCCCATCATTGTCATAATCAGCTGCATCAATTGCAGACCAAAGTCCAGAAAGCGGCTCTGAAAAGAAGGTGCTGGACCTATCGACCAATCCCTTGCCCTTATTGTTTATAAAAACCGTCAACGGCATAAATTCCCCACCAACGATAAGGTCTTCCCAACCATCGTTATCAATATCGACCCATTTAGCAATGGTGACCATTCCAATGGAAGAGAGGGCCGGTACGATTTCCGATGAAGCGTCCTCAAACTTGCCATTGCCATCGTTACGCAGTAAAAAGCTAGGAGGCGTCTCTGGATACATTCCAGGAATTATTCGACTTCCAACAAAAATATCCATATCCCCATCTCTGTCAAAATCCGATATTTCCACAGCTCCCGTACTGTAGTGCAAAGTAGGCAAGTATCCTGTAGCCAATACAAAGCTCCCGTTTTCCTGAAGCAAAAGCCGATCTTGTAGATCCGCGTCATTGGCATCGTAATCGTGATAACCCCCACTACCCAAATAAACGTCCATATCTCCATCGCCATCAAAGTCGGCCACAGCAATCGCCGCATCGGAGCTTTTAATATCATCCCCTTCTATGGTGGCATCCATGAATTTCCCATTTTCATTTTGCAAAAGAATCCGGGTTGCACTGTTTTTGCTCGCCCCAAGAATGATATCATCGGTACCGTTCCCGTCTAGGTCCGCAACTTTAATAACAGGGCCGATTATGGATGGCATGGTAGTAAGGAGAGGTTGTCGTTTAAAATCGTTGATAGGATATTCCTGATGTACATAATCAATCAGATTTGAAGAACGAAAATAGGGAGTTGTAAGAGCATTTTTTGGCTTGGGCATTTGAATGGCCTCGTTTTGATCAAAGCTTAATATCCTATCGACCCCAGGATTCTTAACAACGGAAATAGAATTATGGTTCCAAACGATCGCTAACGAATCTATTATATTCGTTTTCCCCAGGCCAATGTGCATGATTTGGCCTACGCTTGATTGAAATCCGCGAACCGGCATTTTCTCATAGGTTTGCAACCCACCCTTGGAATATACATTCACTTTGGCGTTGTATGCACCCGTATTACCTCCTGTCCCAATAAGTTTTAGCGCCAAATAGTGATTGTCTGGCAAGAGCTTGTTTGACATGTTTTCGTATATGGACGCTTTTGCATCGATGTTGTTTGTTACCAAATCCAAATCCCCATCATTGTCCAGATCACTATAGGCCGCACCGTTAGAAAATCCCGGCTGGTCAATACCCCAACAATTGGATTTGTCCTCAAACTTAAGATTTCCAGTATTTTTGAATATATAGTTATGAATTGGGGTAGAAACTGTTTGCTTAACGAGGTAGGTCGTATCCACTTTGCTCTGCTTGACGCTTTGATCAAAATAATAGTCTCCTCGGAATTTGAGAAAATCCTTATTGGTCACATCCTTGTAATACCCGTTGGTGATGAACAGGTCTTTCCAACCATCATTGTCAAAGTCCGCGGACAGGGCACTCCAGCTCCAATCCGTATTGCTTATTCCCACAAATTGACCGATTTCACTGAAAGTGCCATTTGCATTGTTCAAATGGAGCATATTGCGCATATCCTGAAAATAAAATCCCGACGTGACCCTCCGGGCGTACTCCTCATAATTTTCTGGACCATAAAGCAGTTTCTGCCGTTTGTTATCTTCGGGCAGCATATCCAAGGTGAAAAGATCGACCGCGCCATCATTGTTAAAGTCATTGAGATTGGATCCCATTGAAAAATGACTGATGTGCTGAAAATATTCGGACATTAATTCGGTAAATGTGCCATCTTGGTTATTGATATATAGATAGTCCGGTTCCACAAAATCATTGGACACATAAATATCCGGCCATGAATCGCCATTGATGTCGCCTACCGCCACTCCCAGTCCATAACCTAAAGGTGTGCCCTTTATTCCGGCAGCAACGCTCACATCTACAAACTTTCCGTTCCGGTTTTCATACAGTTTATCACCAGCATATGGATCGCGCTTAAATTTTGAATTTTCCCATTCGTTGGCAGGGACATGGTCGGAATTATAATTGAGCAAATACATATCCAGATCGCCATCGCCGTCAAAATCAAAAAAAGCGGATTGAACGCTGTAGGAATCATCATCCAGACCATACTCCATGGCCTCGTCCTTAAACGTACCGTCCTGTTGGTTGATGTACAACCTATTCCGCCGGGATTCAGGGTGGTTCAGATTTGTGTAACATACATATAGATCCAGCCAACCATCGCCGTTCACATCCGCCATATTTGCTCCGGTTGCCCAATCGGTGTCCGCATCCCCCACCCCCGAGGCACTTGTAATATCACTAAACTTTAAATCCCCCTTATTGAGATACAGCCGGCTGCTGCGCATATTTCCAGCAAAGAAAATATCGTCCAGACCATCATTGTTAATATCCCCAACAGCAACACCCGCACCATTGTAAACATAGGTATGTGACATAAAATTCACTTTCCCTGTATCGTCCAAGGTATTTTTGAAATCTACCCCTGTCCGGGATAATGGCAAAAGTTTGAATAGGCCTTTATCCGCTTGGCATTGACCCACTAGCGTATAACTATGGATGATCCATACATATATTACTGCAATAAATACCACCTTTTTCACTTCCATGGATAATTATATGATTTGCGAGTGTGCATTGACATTGAAAATAAATGAAGTTTCATTCATACAACCATTGATTAAAATTCCAATTCGATTGGAAAACCAAATATAGGAAAAAAGGATTTTAATGACGAAGTTGGTAACGTAGTGCGCACGCTATTCAGAGGAATAAAGGAACAAACGGCCTTGGGAATTTGAACGTGCATAATCCTGAGCTCCAAATAATTCAATTTGTTGCGATTCTTTAAGATTTGGCAATACCCAAATTGGCATAATCGTGGGAACACTATCATCCGTTCATGAAGTAGTATTTCTTTTCTTTTTTATGGAACAGGCTGAAATAGGAGTTCTTAACAATACAATGCGTATATACCTTTTCATTTCTTTATCTCTAGATGTCTAATTCTCTAGGTCGGCCCCGTTTTGGCTTTTCTGCTCCCATTCCTAAACTTTGGGATAGGGAAAATATGTTGTGGTAGATTTAATAAAAACCACTGCCCAGAGCTATTATTTTATATTAATTTTATCTATTATGGGTAACTCGTCATTAATCACCTGTTAATCAGCGAAATAAAACTTGCGCCTTGCAATTCCACTACTGCCGCTCCGTTGATTACTGGTACAGTACCTATACTTTCGAAGGATTTTTCTTGGTTCGTAACATAAACCTCCAACCTTCTGATCCTATTCGGAATTCCATTAATAGTACCTCTTCTGGTTGCCCCTTTATTGACCATGTGAATTGCCATTTTATTCTTTTTAGAATTTACATAAGCAGCAGCAGTCAATAGTTTCTGTTTTGAGGAAATAGGTATGGCGTTAAGTCCTCTAGGAGTATTTCCTAGTTGCTTTAAATTGTAAAATCGCTGAGTAGCATACAATTCTTCTTCAACATTTCCAAAAATACCTCCGCCCGATAAAACTGAATAATCAGAGGTTAGTTGCCATTGCAGAATGGTCAATGGTTGGGCGATGTTCAATATTTGTAGGTAAACATCTATTTCATCAAGTGCATATGTCGGTTCCTCAAATATTTGGGGATAGCGCCATGCACCCGCATCAATACTACCTTCTCCCACAAAAAGCGGCACACCGACCCGCTTAGAAATATCGGACCATTTCACAAGATTCTCCAAGGTCCATCCCCGCCAAGAATGGAAAGAAACACCTCCAATATAAGGCTTTGTTTCTGGGTCTATTGATGCAATAGTGGTAAAGTCCCATCCGTTGGCATCAGCGGTATCGCCCAATAGAAATTTAGTCTGTATATCATTTGATCTAAAGTAAGCACCTAATTCCTTTATTAACACATTATGTTCCTCGGCAGTTTGCCGCACATCGATACCTAGGTCTGATTCATTAAAGGAGAACATCACCGTTTTAACACCGTAAACTTCTTTTAGATAGGTGATATATTTGGTAATTGATTCGTAAATCTGCATCTTTTTTGCGGGGTCGAGTTGGTTTCCTCGGGTACCATCCGGGTTTTTCCCCCATGACTTATTGCCAAGAATAGCCCAGTCGGGGGCGAACCAGCATGCCAGTATTACGGGTATACCTAGTTTATCCAACCGTTTTGCCATTTCCATAGCATCTTGTACTTTTGGGTGAAGGTTGCCATTTTTGGCCTCCTCAATTGGATTTTTTTCTAAATCGGGTTGCCAATGCCGCCATGGCATTTCTATCCTAGACCATGTAACATCTAAATTCTTAAGGCTATAGTGGATTACTTGAGGGTCGGCTTTAGGGTTTTGCAAACGAAAGTTGCCTCCTATTCCGTCAAATTTTTCCCCTAATTGATCAGGAAATAATTGAAGTTCAACTGGTGACTTGTCAATTTCCCCTGATGCCGAAACCGTAAAGGTATTAGAATAATGCTCATTGGCCGCTAGTAGTCCACCAGCCACTCTAAAATTGAGTTGAATTTCTGGATTTAGGGAATCTTTTGTCCTAATACTCACATCGGTGGGTTTTTCAAATTCGATCTCTAATTCCCTTGTAGGTGACTTAATTTTCACTGAAGTTGCAGGTGCCTTATAATCCGCTCCCTGAAATTTGGCATTTATGTCTTTAAAGGAGATCACCGCCGGATTGGTAACCTTGAAGGTAGTAGATTTATCAAAATCTTTCGGGAGGTCTATTCTAAAATAGGCCCCGGGAAGGAGCGTGTCTATAGTAGATAAAAAATCCACTTCTATAATAGCCGTTCCTTTTTTTGTAGAATATATGTTTTGCCTCCAACTGAGACTATCCATCCCATACGTAAATATTTTCTTGTCCAGTTCTCTTTTAAAATCGATCTGTTGACCTTCCTTTCTGGTAATTCTTTCAGAATTATCGCCATTAACAACAATTAAGCTCGTATTGAATTCCATCAATTGATTATCAACTCGTATTCCAGTAATATTCCCCCATGTTGTAAATTCGGTCTGCGTAAAGCCAAGGGAGGGAAAAAGGATTGCAATTAACCAAATATAATGATAGCTTATAAAATTCATTGTAAGTGGATATTTCATCTTTTAAAATTATTATTTAATAATTGGTATAATCCATAAATTGATTTATTTAATTGATAATGCGCTTCTAAGCTCATTTTTCTAAAAAAGCATTTTGTCCATGTAAAATGTTCGCACACACTTCGAACATTGAACAATTAAAGGCTCAATTTTATGAATATCCAAATTTTAATGATCGTTTCCCATTTAGCTTACAAAATCTCCAATCCAATCACCTATTCATTTAGGAACCATTGATAAGCCAGTAATCCACCCGATTGAGCTAATCGAACATGAATTTTGTTCGATAATTTGTTCGATAATAAGACGTATCTGTATTTCAGTATAAATATACATTTATCTAACTGATTATTAATTTTTTAAAATATTAAAACTCGACCAATTCATATTTCTTTAAATAGCATACTTGTGTATATGCTGAACCCATGGTAGAAAGTGGAAGTTTTTATTTCCAAGACCTAGGAAACAAAAAAGTCCCGATTCCATTTGAAATCGGGACTTATAATAAAAACTTTGTTGGCCTACTAGGACTCCCTTCGACTTCGCTCAGGATAAACTTCTCGTCCTACATTCCCAGAATAACCAAAAAGTCCCGATTCCATTTGAAATCGGGACTTATAATAAAAACTTTGTTGGCCTACTAGGACTCGAACCTAGAACGACTGGACCAAAACCAGCTGTGTTGCCAATTACACCATAGGCCAATACCGCTTTAGAGCGTGCAAATTTAAAACAAAGTTTCAGTTGCACAAACATTTTTAATCACAATATCCAAAAATAACCGGGAAGACCAACATCCCTTTCGGTTTTTCATTATATTTAAAATTATCCAAAAAGCTCAAAAATGCCTAAAAATTTGCTCTTAATACTGTTGCTATTAGCAATGAACTCTTGCTCTACCTACAGTTCAATAGATACCTTTTACAATGCCCATAAAAATGACGATCAAGTGACGGCGTTGCGGGTACCTCGGTTTATGTTGTCCCTAATTGGCAATATCTCCCCCGAAATGAATGCGTTGATAGGCAACACCAAGGATTTGCGATATATGCAGTTTCCCAGCACAACTTCGGAACGGACCGAATACCTGAACAAGCAAATGGAAGGCATAACCGGGAAATCCTTTATCGAGGTATATCGAAAAAACGACGGCCTAAACCGAAATGTTATCTCTATTCGAGAAAAGAAAAATACCGTAAAAGAGATCTTAATTTATAACAATAATGGTCAAAACGGTTCTTTCCTTTATTTTAAGGGGAACTTCGACCCGGCTAAAGTACGTGAAATGGCAGGTAATGAAGAATTTCAAAAGCTTGGAAACGGTCTCATAAATCAGTACGGTCCAGAATCCCAAAAACCCATTCAAGTGGAATAGAATTCTGTTGGTAGGGCAATTTGGCGATGCAACAATGAGCGTCAAGACCTATAAACCTAAGGTTTAGCAAAAATTGAAGGTCATATCTATTTAAATTAGTAAATTCGCCCCCATAGGTAAACCTCATATTTCATGTTTTTAAAGAACTTCGAGAAATGGGATACCCTTCTTGGGTGGTCCGTTTTTTTAATTGCCCTCATTACATACGCTATTACAGTTGAACCCACAGTAAGTTTTTGGGACGCAGGGGAATACATTGCAACTTCGGCAAAATTACAGGTGGGGCATCCCCCAGGTGCCCCCTTGCTACAAATGATCGGCGCATTCTTCGCCATGTTTGCTTCCGGACCGGAACATGTCGCCAAATTGGTAAATGATGTTTCGGGGGTCTCGAGCGCCTTTACCATTCTTTTCCTGTTCTGGACGATTACAAGCTTAATGCGGAAATTAATAGTGAGCGACGGACCTATGACGAACAACAAGGCAGTTGCGGTTCTTGGAAGCGGTCTGGTTGGTGCCCTAACGTTTACTTATACCGACAGTTTTTGGTTCAATGCCGTTGAGACGGAAGTGTACGCCTCGGCCAGTTGCATTATGGCACTGTTGCTTTGGTTGGGAATTAAATGGGTCGACGAACTTGATAGCCCAAGGGGCAATAGATGGTTGGTACTCATTTCTTACGTAGTGGGCCTTACCTTCGGAATCCAATTTATGGGCTTTTTGGCGATTCCAACCATTGGTCTGTTCTACTATTTTAAACGATACAAAACCACTACGGTTAAGAATTTTCTTATAGCCAACGTTTTGGTTATAGCGGTACTGATGCTGGTATATAAATTTTCGTTGACGTATGTGCTTAAATTATTTGGTTGGAGCGAAGTGTTTTTTGTAAACAACTTTGGACTGCCGTTCAATTCGGGCACTATAATCATGGGGCTTATTTTTGTTGGAGTCATTGCGTTCGCACTGCGTTATACCCGAAAACACGATTATAGAACCGCAAACACTTTCGTCCTGTGTCTTATGTTCCTGTTTCTAGGGTTTTCCTCGTGGATTATGCTCCCGATCCGTGCCAATGCAGATACGGTGATCAATGAGAACGATCCATCGGATGCAAGATCCCTACTGGCATATTACAACAGGGAACAATATCCAGGTGTGGACAGCCCGGTATACGGAGCGTATTATTCGTCGATGTTCGCCCCCAATGGGCCGGAAGAAGACGATGAACCCAAATATGAAAAAGATGAAAAATTGGGCAAATACGTCATCGTAAACCATTATGAAAATGCAATTCCCGGCCCCAATCCAAAACACGTTGGCATCTTGCCTCGAATGTGGAGCGAACAGAATGCGGAAAACTATATCAAGTATTTTGACCCTCTGGAATTTAATATCAAGAGGGAGTATCAATCCAATGAAGACCTTAGGAATGCGGTAAAGCAATTTAGGGAGGGATATGCCAAAGGAGATATAGGGGCCGGTCAATATAAAAAATTCTTAAGGGAATTCAGTGAATATATAGAGGTTGAACCACCCACCGTTTGGCAAAACGTAAAGTATATGTTCCAATTTCAATTTGGTTATATGTACTGGCGCTATTTTATGTGGAATTTCGTTGGAAAGCAAGATGATCTTCAAGGGAAATACGACGATCATGGCAACTGGCTCAGCGGGATTAAATTTGTGGACAATATGCGTTTGGGAAGTCAAGATAATCTACCTAGCGACGTATTGGACAACAAAGGAAGGAACACCTATTTCTTTTTACCCCTTATTCTAGGAATCGTAGGGCTCTTGTTCCAAATAAAAAAAGACCCCAAACAATTCTGGGCACTGTTGGTATTCTTCCTTTTTACTGGAATTGCCATACAGTTCTACACCAATCCCGGTATCTTCCAGCCCCGGGAAAGGGATTATTCCCTAGTTGGCTCCTTTTATCTGTTTTCCGTTTGGATAGGCATGGGGGTCTATGGACTGTTTGATGAATTCAAAAAATTGATTTCGCCAAAAATATTGGCCCCGGCCATAACATTAATCTGCCTACTTGCGGTACCAGTGGTCGTCGCTTATCAAAATTGGGACGATCATGACAGATCTAATCGCTTTACCACCCAGGCCATAGCTAAGGACTACCTTACCTCTACCCAAGAAAATGCGGGGGCCATCCTCTTTACCATTGGGGACAACGACACCTTCCCGCTTTGGTATGCCCAAGAAATAGAAGGCTACCGTACCGATGTCAGGATTGTGAACACCAGCCTATTTGCTACGGATTGGTACATAGACCAAATGAAGCGCAAGGCTTATACCAGTGACCCCATTCCTTCCCAGTTGACCCATGACAAGTACCGGTGGGGCACGCGGGACGCAATATATTACCAAAAGATTACCGAGAACAGGTGGAACATAAAAGATTTTATGGATTGGGTAGGTAGCGACAAACCGCAGACCAAGTTCCGGTCCCTTATCCAGAAACAGGGCGGGGACATCAGTGAATATCCAGAAAGCACCCTGGATCTTGTCTATTACCCCACCAATAAGATCCGTATTCCTGTAAACAAAAAGAATGTTTTGGAAAGCGGTTTGGTTAAAGAGAAGGATTCCGCCCTCATAGTGGATTATATCGATATAGATCTACCTCAAAGTGCATTGCCCAAGAATAGGATCATGATGTTGGATATAATTGCTAACAACGATTGGAAGCGCCCTATTTATTTTTCCGGAGGTAGTTTTGACAATGGGGAGTACATTTGGATGAAGGATTATTTGCAGCTGGATGGATTGGTCTATAAACTGGTTCCCATCAAGACCAAAAACAAAAGTCTCTACGAAATGGGCCGCATAGACGGAGACCTTATGTATGATATCGTTAAAAAATGGGAATGGGGGAATTCTGGCGACCCAAATATTTATCTGGATCCCCAAACACGTTCCCAAAGTCTTTCCTTTAGGGGGAACATGGCCAGGTTAACAGAGACGCTCATTGCGGAAAATAAAATTGACAAGGCCAAGGATGTCATAGATATTGCCATGACAAACATGCCAGTTGATGGCTTTGGTTATTACGCATTTGTAGAACCCTTTGTGGATGGCTACTACAAAGTGGGGGAATCCCAGAAAGCGAGGGACCTTTTTCAAAAACTCAAGAAAAAATACCAGGAAAGGCTGGACTATTATGCTGGGATCCCGCTTGATGAACAATACACAAAACTGGACGATATTTTGGATGCCATGCAGGGTTATCGTAGAAATATCGACATTTTAGTGGACAACAAGGACAAGGGTATCGCCGATAAGGAAACCTTGATATTTAATGAATATATCGACAAATTCAGTCACTTCTACAAGAAGGAGGATGTGGAGCCCAGCGCTATTCCTCCTATGCCGGACAGCAATCCCGATGTGATGGATTCAATTCAATTTAACGATACAACGTCGGAAGAGGTTATAGATAGTATGGTAATCCCTGAGGCTATCAATTAAAGTACAAGCTCAGGTAGCAAGCTTTAATACAAAAACACTTTGTTGTTGGATTGCTTGATGCCTGAACTTATATCAAATATATTCGTTGAGGATCCCTATGAGGGTATTGGCATCTTGCTCCCCGCTTTGGCGCCAGACCATTTCGCCTTTTTTATAGATCATCAAGGTAGGCAACCCTTTCACCCGTAGGGCGTTCGAGAGTTCCCTATTCTTGTCTACATCAATTTTTATAACCTTGCCCTTGTCCCCCAAAGCTGCCGCTACATCCCTAAGAACAGGGTGCATTGCAGTGGATTGTTCGTTCCATTCCGCATAGAAATCGAGCAATACAGGAACGTTTAAATCTATAAGTTCGCCAAATTTAGACATATGTACAACGTTGGGTTATAGAGTATACTTAAATCAAAAGTAATAAAAAATGTTAAAAGACAGACGATGCGCTCTTTTTTCTAATAAGCATCATGCCAAAGCCTTCTTTTTTAGTGTTATCACGGTAATTTCCGGCCATATCCCAACCCTGCCCGGATATCCCAAAAATCCAAAGCCCCGGTTTACATTAATATATTCCCCTCCTTCATTGTAAATTCCCGCCCAGTGCTTGTACCTCCATTTTGCCGGACTCCATTTTATCCAGCCCGGAATCTCGATCCCGAATTGCATGCCGTGCGTATGGCCACTTAGGGTTAGGTGGTAATGGTAATCATCGGCAAGAACTTTTTCTTCCCAATGTGTAGGGTCATGGCTCATCAGGATTTTAAAATCGTCCTTTGAAATCTTTTCTGCTGCCTTTGTTAGATCGCCAGCCTTTTTAAAACCTCCCTTACCCCAATTCTCCACTCCTACCAGGGCAATGCGGTCATTTCCCTTCTCAAGGAACCTACTGTCGTTCAACAAAAGATCAAAGCCGATATCCTTTTGCAATTTTTTTAGATCATCCAGGTTTTTTTGCTTTGCCTCCTCAGTATCCCATTCCACATAGTCCCCGTAATCATGGTTGCCAAGGACGGAATATTTGCCGTCTTTGGCTTCCAAGGTCGAGAAAAGATCGGCCCAAGGCTCCATTTCCGTAGCCATATTATTGACCATATCACCCGTAAACAGCAAAACATCGCTCTTTTGCTGATTTATAAGTCCCACGGCGTATTCAATTTTATTGCGGTTGTCAAAACTCCCACTGTGAACATCGGATATCTGGGTAATCCGGTAGCCATCAAATGCATCCGGAAGGTCATCGAACTCCAGCGTATACTTTAGGACTTTAAAATTATATTTCCCCTTGTACATCCCAAAGAGCATAGCACCAAAAGGTATTGCCGCCATACCAAGGGCAATGGTACTTAGAAACCTCCTTCTCTCCGGAAAGGTAAATTCTTTAGAGGTACCAAAAAAATTAGAGTACGTGGCCGAAACCAACCGAAAAATATCTTCCGAAAAAAGAAATAGGATAGTGATCAATTCAAAAACCATCAAAGTGATCAAAAATCCAAAAGCATAGCTCTTGGGACGGCTCAACACCCTTCCCGGCGTCTCCCCTAGGGTAAACTGATATATAAAGTTGCCAACGACCAAAATGGCTATGGCCATAAAAGTGTAATAAACCCAGGGATACCTGGTTATGGTTTTTAGGGCCTGCAAGGTATATAGACCTAATATAACATAAACAATAAGAAATACAATCCAACGTAGCATAACTGCTTTTTTACAAAGGTATTTTTTTAAGACCGCAGGTTTAGCCCATTTACACTTTATTTAACTCCTTTTAGAACATTTTGAATATTCCCAATAGCGGTGATGGCTATTTCGTCTTCCACCATAAATTTCAACGAATTCATAGAGATTTTGGGTTTTTCGTTCAGCGTTTTATGGAATTTGGTTCCTGTAAGATGTATCGCCTTGAACCCCGCTTTCTTAAAATCCACAGCGTTGTCCCCACGTATTCCCCCACCTGGCATTATCGTGCATCCCTTACTCTTCCGATTTAATTGATCCAACAATCCCATACCTTCCAACGCTGAAGTTTGCTGGCCGGAAGACAGCACATAATCCACTCCCATTCCTTCAAGTTGGTCAAAGGTCGCAATGGGGTCCTTTACCCAATCAAAGGCCCGGTGGAAAGTAAAATTTAGCGGTCTGGACAATTCCATCAATTCCATTGTGCGGTCAAAATCCAAAGTGAAATCGGGATTCAGCACTCCCGAAACAATTCCTGCAAACCCGAGTTCCACACAAAGTTCAATGTCCTTTTTCATGACATCGAACTCTGTTTCTGAATAGGTGAAGTCCCCACCCCTAGGCCTGATCAGCACATGCACAGGAAGGGAAAGTTGTTTTCTGACACATTTTAACAGTCCGTAGGATGGGGTTATCCCTCCCACACCAAGTTCCGAACAGAGTTCAATGCGATCTGCCCCTGCTTTTTCGGCGTTTAAGGCCGATTGCAAGGAATTGGCACATACTTCTACTAGCATATCTATACTTTTATTTTAAAATTTAAACTATCGTTCGGCCTAAGGCTGCACGCATATCGCTTTACGCAAGAAGCGTATGGCGCAAAGCGTATTGCGAATGGCAAATATTCTTCTAAACCCATAAACTATTTTTGCACCGCCTTAAGGGGTTTCTTATATTTAGAGACTAGAAAAAGACAGGCCCTTCCCTGTGTTTATGGCTTTAAAATTAAACAACCCACCCTCATGAAACGAAGAAACTTCTTGAAAAATTCCACTTTAGGTACGGCAACCTTGATTTCCGCTCCTATTTTAGCTTCCCAGCAGCAACAAGATGCCAAGAACACCGATGGGATGAACAAAGTAAAGGAAGTACGGCCTATTGTTGTTTGCACTTGGAATTTTCACAATGCTACCGCAAAAGCTTGGGAGGTCTTAAAAAACGGTGGCAATTCCCTCGATGCGGTGGAACAAGGGGTGATGGTAGAAGAAGCCGACCCCAACAACCAGACCGTTGGGCTTGGTGGCCGACCCGATCGGGATGGGAATGTAACCTTGGACGCCTGTATTATGGACAAGGATTCCCGCTGTGGTTCCGTAGTTTACCTTCAAAACATCGTACATCCCGTCTCGGTTGCGCGCAAGGTCATGGAAGACACGCCACATATTATTTTAGCGGGAAAAGGCGCGGAACAATTTGCTTATGAAAAGGGATTTAAAAAAGTAAATCTCTTGACCGAAAAATCCAGACAAGAATGGTTGGAATGGAAAAAGACCTCCAAATATCAACCTATCATCAATATAGAAAACCACGATACCATTGGAATGCTGGCCATCGACAAAAACGGTGACATCTCGGGCGCCTGCACCACCAGTGGAATGGCCTATAAGATCGCAGGGCGGGTCGGGGATTCCCCCATTATAGGCGCGGGCCTCTTTGTCGATAATGAGGTGGGAGCCGCCACTGCTACCGGTGTTGGCGAGGAAGTGATCCGTACCGTGGGCAGTTTTTTAATCGTGGAATTAATGCGGCAGGGCATGTCTCCCCAAGAAGCGTGCGAGGAAGGGGTAAAGCGCATAATTAAAAAAAACAAGGACAAACAGGATTTCCAAATTGGTTTCTTGGCCATCAATAAAAAAGGGGAAACCGGCGGATACTGTATTCATCCGGGATTTACATATAGCATGTACACCTCGGAGGGGCAGATAAACCATCCTGCTGGTTCTTATTTAAAAGAATGATCAACTGCCATGTAAGGTAGGGATGTCCTTTGATGTGTTTCGATTGTCCGCCCTAAGGATTCGTTCTGGCCGGTGCCCCAGCAGGTCACGTTTCTCGGGACACGCAACATTAGTAAATTAATTTTCAGATCAAAACATAAAAAAAAAATTCAATGTCAGAACAAAAGCGACTATTCCTATTGGATGCATATGCACTCATTTTTCGTGGGTATTATGCATTGATAAAAAATCCCAGGATCAATTCCAAGGGCATGGACACCTCGGCGATCTTAGGATTTGTAAATTCCTTATTTGATGTTATAAGAAGGGAGAAACCGGACCATCTGGCCGTATGTTTTGACAAGGGCGGGAGCACGGAGCGCACCGAACTTTTCCCGGAATACAAGGCCAATAGGGACCAGACCCCGGACGCCATTAAAATAGCCGTGCCCTATATACAGGATATTTTACGGGCCATGCATATTCCCGTGGTGGAACTTAACGGACTGGAGGCCGATGATATTATCGGCACCCTGGCCAAACAGGCTGAAAAGGAAAACTACAAGGTGTTTATGGTAACGCCCGATAAGGACTTTGGACAATTGGTCTCGGAGAACATCTTTATGTACCGTCCGGCCCGGATGGGCAACGGAATTGAAATCTGGGGTATCCCCGAGATCCAAAAACGGTTTGGGGTAGAACGGCCAGAACAGGTTATAGACTACTTGGGAATGATGGGCGATGCCAGCGACAACATTCCGGGATTGCCAGGTGTTGGGGAAAAGACCGCCAAAAAATTCTTGGAGGAATTTGGCTCCATGGAGGCGCTATTGGCCAATACGGACAAGCTAAAGGGCAAAATGAGGGAGAAAATTGAAGAAAACGCAGAACTGGGCATTTTGTCCAAAAAATTGGCTACCATTTGCGTTGATTGCGATGTTACCTTTAATGCGGACAACTATGAGCTTTCCATGCCGGACAGTGAAAAGGTACAGCAGATTTTTGAGGAACTGGAGTTCAGAAGACTAAAAGACCAGTTCCTAAAAATATTCTCCGGGGAAGCTACGGAAACCACTGCCCAAGTAACTAGCACCCCCACCGGCAAACAACAGGCCCAGGAAGCTGGGGGCGGTCAATTTTCGCTTTTTGGAAATGATGGCAGTATGCCAATGGAAACTTTAAAAGAAATTTCGAGCAGAAAAAACATAAAGGATATACCCCATTCCTATCAAAGCGTAGCAACCGGGATGGCAATGAAACTCTTTTTAAAGAATCTGACCAATCAAACTTCGGTTTGTTTTGATACGGAAACCACTTCCCTGAACCCTTTGGAAGCCGAATTGGTCGGGATAGCCTTTAGCTGGGAGGCGGGCAAAGGGTTTTATCTGCCCTTCCCAAAAGAGCGCGAAAAAGCCCAAGAGTTAATTGAGGAACTTCGGCCTTTCTTTGAATCGGAAAGCATTGAAAAAATAGGACAAAATTTAAAGTACGACATCAAAGTACTCCATAAATACAACATCAAGGTAAAAGGAAAGTGTTTTGATACCATGTTGGCACACTACCTCATCAACCCGGATATGCGCCACAACATGGATGTGCTCTCGGAAACCTACCTCAACTATACCCCCATATCCATCACGGAACTCATCGGAAAAAAGGGAAAAAACCAGCTATCCATGGACGATGTTCCCTTGGAACAGCAAACGGAATATGCTGTAGAGGATGCCGATGTCACCCTACAATTGTCACAACATTTTAGGCCCGAGCTGAAAGAAGCAAAAACAGAAAAGCTCTTTGAGGAAATCGAAATTCCCCTCCTTCATGTCCTTGCCGATATGGAACTGGAGGGCATAAGATTGGACGAGAAATTTTTAAGATCCCTGTCCAAAGATCTGGACAGCGATATCAAGAACCTGGAAACCACCATTTATCAAGAGGCCGGGGAGGAATTCAATATTGCTTCCCCAAAGCAATTGGGGGAAATCCTATTTGACAAATTAAAGTTGGTCGACAAGCCAAAAAAGACAAAGACCGGGCAATACTCCACCGCCGAGGACGTACTCTCCTACCTGGCCAAGGACCATCAAATTATTCGGGACGTACTGGAATATAGGGGCTTGGCTAAGCTAAAAAGCACCTACGTGGACGCATTGCCTGAACAGGTGGACGCTACAACGGGCCGCATACATACCGATTATATGCAAACCGTGGCCGCTACGGGCAGATTGAGCAGCAACAATCCCAACCTACAGAATATCCCGATCCGTACGGAGCGGGGAAGGGAAGTGCGTAAGGCTTTTGTGCCACGGGATGAAAATTACACCTTATTGTCCGCTGATTATTCCCAAATAGAACTTAGGATCATAGCCGCCCTTAGTAAAGAGACGACCATGATCGAGGCTTTTAAGAACGGGGAGGATATCCATGCATCAACGGCTTCCAAGGTTTTCAATATTCCGTTGGAGGAAGTCACCCGTGAGCAACGAAGCAATGCCAAGACCGTGAACTTCGGAATCATTTATGGGGTATCGGCCTTTGGACTCAGCAATCAGACGGACCTATCCCGTTCCGATGCCAAGGATCTAATCGATACTTATTATAAAACGTATCCCAAGTTGCGAAACTATATCAGTGAACAAATTGATTTTGCCAGGGAAAAAGGCTATGTGCAGACCGTCCTTGGAAGGCGCCGATACCTTCGGGACATCAATGCCGGTAATGCAGTGGTTCGTGGCGCTGCGGAACGGAACGCCGTGAATGCCCCCATCCAGGGAAGTGCTGCGGATATCATTAAAATTGCAATGATCAATATCCATAAAAAACTAACGGAAGGTGATTTTAAAAGCAAAATGCTGCTCCAGGTTCACGATGAATTGGTTTTCGACATCTACAAACCCGAGTTGGAAACCCTAAAACCGCTTATCCGGTCCGAAATGGAAAATGCCTACACCCTTTTGGTTCCCTTGGATGTGGAATTAGGAGTGGGGGATAATTGGCTAGAAGCGCACTAAAAACGAAGTACGAGGTACGAAATACAAGGTACAAAATTTTCAAATCTTTGAAAATATGCCGTATTACATGTCCTCCCCTTTTTTACAAGGGGAGCCAGCCCGACAAAATCATTCCCCGTCCGAACGCCAGCCCGACATGGCCATTCTGGCGGGGTGCCGAAGGCGGAGGGGTCAACGATGTCAATTGTTTTGACCATGATATGAATTTTTATTACGCACATTAACAAATACCACAAAAAAACCTGTTGGAATTTGAAATTTCCAACAGGTTTTTTGAGTTAGATGGGCCTAGAATATTTTTAATCCCTACTACCCAAATATCTTAGGACAAAATAGGCCAGGGTAGCCAACGCACCAATAGCGGCTACCAAATAGGTTCTGGCGGCCCATTTTAGCGCATCCTCTGCACCTGCATATTCTTGAGGGGCCAACATATTCTTGTTTTTTAACCAAGCCAAGGCCCTATTACTGGCATCGTATTCCACGGGCAACGTAACAAGCGTAAATGCCGTAACAATTCCGTACAAAATAATCCCGGCAAGCATTAACGTACTTCCTAAGGCGGAAGTGGCGGAAAGGATCAAACCTCCCATAATGACCCATTGGGACAGGCCGGAGGCCACACTTACCATGGGTACCATCTTGGACCGCATCTGCAACCATTGATAAGCTGTCGCGTGCTGTACCGCATGGCCACATTCGTGCGCTGCCACGGCGGCGGCGGCGGCATTGCGCTGATTGTAGACGCCTTCGCTCAAATTAACCGTTTTTCTGGCCGGATCATAATGATCTGTCAACATTCCAGGGGTCGAGATTACCCTCACATCCCGGATTCCATTATCGGCCAACATTTTTTCGGCGATCTCTGCACCACTCATTCCATTTCGCAATTGAATTTTGGAATATTCCTCAAACTTGCTTTTAAGCTTTCTGCTAACCAACCAACTCACCAATGCAATGGCACCGACTATTACATAATAAAACATCATAACGCTGTCATTTTTAAAATTTGATAAAGATAACGGATTTTTCCATTAGCCCGTCTCCACAAGAATTACAAAAACCCCGCCAAACCTTTATTCGCTGTTTAACGACCAATACCCCCATTCATTTGCTGACAAAATGTCCAGCTTATTAATGAACCCCTAGGCAAGTCATTTAAGAACCTAAGCTTTTAATTACCCCGTCGCTTCAACGGGAAGATGCCTTTGCCAATTCTTTGTCGGCATGACACTGTCAACCCTTAAGCAACCAAGCATGTAGGTCCAATATTTTACTTGTATTTCTATTTTACTTGTATTTCAATTTCAGCACCACCATAGTAAAAACAAGGATTGCAGTAAAGGCATTGGCAACAGTGATGGGCAAGCTTTCGTGGTAAATGCCATAGATCATCCAAAGAATTACCCCGAAGAGCATTACCGTATACATAATCAACGAAATATCCTTGGTAGACTTTTCTTTCCAAGCCTTGTACACCTGAGGTACAAACGCCGTAGTAGTAAGTACGGCGGCCACAAAACCCAAAATTTCAATCTTATGCATAGACAGGGGTGAATGAAATTGATTTAACTAACATTGGAGTAAGATCACCCTACAATATTCACGATCTTGCCCGGTACTACGATAACCTTTTTCGGTGTACGACCTTGTAATTGCTCTTTCGTTTTTTCGTACGCCAACACCGCTTTCTCAATGGCCTCCTTGTCCATATCCAAAGGCAGCTCCATGGTAAAACGCATCTTACCATTAAAGGAGATAGGGTAGGCCTTGCTGCTTTCCACGACATATTTTTCCTCAAACTTGGGGAAAGATGCGGTGGAAATAGATTCGGCATGGCCCAATTTTACCCAAAGCTCCTCAGATATATGTGGAGCGTATGGCGCCAACAAGATGGCCAAGGGCTCCAATATAGCTCTATGGTTGCACTTTTGGGACGAAAGCTCGTTAACACAGATCATAAAGGTAGAGACCGAGGTGTTAAAGGAGAAATTCTCGATGTCCTCCTCTACCTTTTTAATGGTTTTATGAAGGGTTTTAAAAGACTCCGCCAAGTTCTCCGCATTGTCTCCCCCCGAGATTGGGGTGTCTGTTATATGGAATTCTCCATTGGGGCCCGAGTGATAGAGTTTCCATAACTTTTTAAGAAAACCAAAAACCCCTGTTATCCCTGCCGTATTCCATGGTTTGGACTGCTCCAACGGGCCAAGGAACATTTCATACAACCGCAGGCTGTCCGCTCCATATTCCTCACAGATACTATCCGGACTCACAACATTGTATTTGGATTTGGACATTTTTTCGACTTCCCTCAGAACTTTAATTGGACCTTCATTGGGTATAAACTTGGCGTTCCCAAATTCTGGTTGCCAATTTCTAAATTTTACGATGTCCAACTCATCCGAGAGGTTTACAAAATTCACATCTACATGAATCTTATCAAAAGTAAGATTATCAAAGGTTAGACCGGTAAATCCTTGAATCAACTGAAATGCCTTATTGTTTGTTTCGGAATTATTATAGGCTTCTACTACATCTGCGGACACGTACACGTCAGGACGTTGACCTATTCTGTACACAAAAGCACTTGTCCCGGTAATCATCCCTTGATTGATGAGTTTTTTTGCAAACTCGGGCTTTGGTACCAGGCCTTTATCATAGAAAAATTTCTGCCAAAAACGGGAGTACAACAAATGTCCCGTAGCGTGTTCGCTTCCCCCTATATAAAGATCTACATCCTGCCAATAATTGATGGCCTCTTGGGAGAACACTTCCTCGGTATTGTGGGGATCCATATAGCGGTTAAAGTAAAAGGAGCTCCCCGCCCATCCAGGCATGGTGTTGAGTTCTAAAGGTCCGCCTTGGCTTCGGCTCCGCTCAGCCCCTGCCATGGTTTTCTCAAAAACATCTTTAGAAACTACTTTTCCTTCATCTCCATTTTGCAACCAATACCACGCTTTGGCATTTCCCAAAGGGGGTTCCCCGGTTTCCGTGGGCAAATATTTATCCACTTCGGGCAATTTAAGGGGGAGGAATTTTGCGTCAAGCATCTGCGGCATTCCGTCCTCGTCATAATATACAGGGAAAGGTTCTCCCCAATATCTCTGTCTGCTAAATACGGCATCGCGCAAACGGTAATTGATCTTTCCTTCGCCCTGACCCATTTTTTCCAGTTCCGCTATCGCCTTTTTGGTAGCTTCCTTATAACTAAGTCCGTTTAGGAAGTCGGAATTGGCAATGATCGTTGTCGCTTTGTCCGCAAAGGCTTCCTCGCTAATATCCACTCCCTCAAAAATATTGGGGATTGGAATATTAAAATGCTTCGCAAAATCGTAATCCCGCTGGTCCCCACAAGGAACGGACATCACCGCCCCGGTGCCATAGCCGGCCAATACGTAGTCCCCGATCCAAATGGGGATCGGTTCTTTGGTAAAAGGATGCTCTGCATATGCCCCGGTAAATACTCCCGTAATGGTCTTGACATCCGCCATCCTGTCCCGTTCCGAACGCATGGCCGTAGCTTCAATATAGGCCTCCACTTCTGCCTTTTGTTCCGGGGTGGTTATTTGGGCCACCAGCTCATGTTCCGGTGCCAAGGTCATAAAACTCACCCCGAAGATGGTGTCGGGTCGGGTCGTAAAAACTTCGATGAAGTTTTTACGGTTCAAAGTTTCAGGTTCAAGGTTATTACCTTTAAACTTTGAACCTTGAACTTTGAACCTCACCATAGCCCCTTCGCTCCTGCCGATCCAATTGGTTTGGGAGTCTTTTAGGGGCTGTGGCCAATCGAGTTGATCCAGTCCATTTAATAATCGTTGGGCGTAAGCGGAGATTCTCATGCTCCACTGCGTCATCTTTTTACGGATTACTGGATGTCCTCCCCTTTCGGAGACCCCGTTGACAATCTCGTCATTGGCAAGGACAGTGCCCAAAGCCGGACACCAATTGACTTCGGCCTCCGCCAAGTAGGTCAATCGATATTGCAACAGGATTTCCTGTTGTTGCTTCCTGGAAAATTCCTTCCATTCATTAGCAGTAAACTGGGGAATATCAGCATCGCAGACCGCATTGACCCGGGCATTGCCTTCCTTTTCAAATTGGCCGATCAGATCGGAAATATCCTTAGCCTTGTCCGTATCCTTATTGTACCAGGAATTGAAGAGTTGTATAAAAATCCACTGGGTCCATTTGTAATACTGGGGATCAGAGGTGCGGACCTCCCGACTCCAATCGAAAGAAAATCCGATTTTGTCCAACTGTTCCCTATATCTTTTGATATTGGCCTCCGTAGTAATGGCCGGGTGCTGGCCGGTTTGTATGGCATACTGTTCCGCCGGCAGCCCAAAAGAATCGTACCCCATGGGATGAAGTACATTAAAGCCTTTGTGCCTTTTATAGCGGGCATAGATATCACTAGCTATATATCCCAACGGATGGCCCACGTGCAGTCCGGCACCCGAGGGATAAGGAAACATATCCAGTACGTAATATTTGGGTTTTATCCCCTCCCCGTGCCGGTGCTGCCCGGCATATGGGGTAGCCGCCTTAAAGGTTTGATTCTCTTTCCAGTAGTTCTGCCACTTGGCCTCAATTTCCTTGAAATTGTAGTTCATATTCGGTATTTTTTGGAAACCTTAAGGTTCATCTCCCAATCTAGGCAAATCTACAAGGGCATCAAGACCTTGTAGGCCTTTCGATCATTATATGGAGGGCAAAAATAAGCCTAATCCCTGAAAGCCGAAAGTTTATCGGTCATTCAAAATGCTGTTAAACCAAAATCGGCCCTCAATAATTCCAATTACTTTGCTATTTTTACACATTCATTTTCCACTATGGGCAAATCTTTTGAACGTTATCAAAAAAGAAAACTGATTTCTTCCTATTTTTCGGTGGTACTTAGTGTTGGACTGGTGCTATTCCTTCTGGGTATTTTGGGTCTTTTAGTGCTGAACACCAAAAAGCTGGCCGATCATTTTAAGGAACAGATTACCATTTCTGTCTTTTTAAAGGACTCGGCAAAGCCCGTGGAAGTGGATCAATTGCAAAAAAGTCTGGCCCTGGCTGAATATACCAAATCGGCTACCTATGTTTCCAAGGAGGAGGCCGCCGAACAGCACAGCGAGGAAATTGGAGAGAATTTTATGGATTTTCTGGGCTACAACCCTTTAAAGAATTCCATCGACGTTCAACTGAAGGCCGATTTTGTTTCTTCAGAGCAGATCGCCGAAATTGCCGAAGATCTTGCCTCAAAAAATTATGTGGAAGAAGTCAGTTATGACAAGCCCTTAATTTCCTTGCTAAACGAGAATGTAAAGCGGATCAGTTTTTGGATCTTGGTGGCAAGCGGAATGTTTACCTTTATTGCGGTTCTTCTTATCAACAGCTCCATCCGATTGTCCATTTATTCCAAAAGATTTATCATCAAAACCATGCAGATGGTGGGTGCTACCAAGAAATTTATCCGATGGCCCTTTATATATACCAACATAAAATTGGGGATGCTTGGCGCCACCATAGCATTAATGGCCCTAGGGGCTGTTTGCTATTATGTAAACGAAAGTTTTCCGGAAATCCATCTATTAAAGGACCCCTCCATCTTGGCAATCCTGTTTGTTGGGGTATTTGTATTGGGGATACTTATTTCGGTCATTAGTACCTATTTTGCCACATCGCGTTTTCTAAATCTAAGGACAGACGATTTATATTATTAAATTTGCATTATGAAGAAACAAAAGAATCCTCAAAACCAAGGCCAAAAACCGGAGTTTATCTTCCAAAAGAAGAACTATTTGGTCATGGCAATAGGTTTGGCATTTTTGGTTTTGGGTTTTATCCTTATGAGTGGTGGTGGCAGTGATGACCCCAATGTTTTCAATCCTGAAATTTTCAACTTTAGAAGAATTCGTTTGGCCCCCACCTTGGTCCTTATAGGATTGGGAATTCAGATATATGCGATTTTGTTGAATCCCCACAAGAAAAACTAAGATTTGGATAACCTACAGGCCATTGTTCTTGCCATTATTGAAGGCATTACCGAATTTTTACCCGTTTCCTCAACTGGACATATGATCATAGCGTCTTCCTTTTTTGGTATAGCACAGGAAGATTTCACCAAACTATTTACCATTGTCATTCAACTAGGAACCATTCTATCCGTGGTTGTCCTCTATTTTAAACGGTTTTTTCAAAGCATCGATTTTTATTTTAAACTGCTCGTGGCCTTTATCCCTGCCGTGGTCTTTGGGCTGCTTTTGAGCGACTATATAGATGAGTTGTTGGAAAGCCCGGTTACCGTAGCCATTTCCCTGGTCATTGGGGGATTTATCCTCCTAAAGGTCGACGATTGGTTTGGCGATGGGGAAACAACGGATATCTCCTACCCTACGGCATTCAAAATCGGACTTTTTCAATGCTTGGCTATGATTCCAGGCGTTTCCCGTAGTGGTGCCAGTATTGTTGGGGGAATGTCTCAGAAGCTCACCCGTACCGCTGCGGCCGAATTTTCATTTTTCCTTGCCGTACCCACCATGTTGGGTGCTACCCTAAAGAAGAGTTACGATTACTACCAAGCTGGATTTACCCTCACCGGCGAACAGATTAACCTTTTGATCATTGGTAACGTGGTCGGCTTTTTGGTCGCCCTTTTGGCCATCAAGACCTTTATAGATTATTTGGGCAAGCACGGATTTAAGGTATTTGGTTACTACCGGATCATTATTGGGATACTTGTTTTGGTGATCCATTATTTTGTAGGCCCCTTAACCGTTATTTGATGACCGAAGCGGATTTTTTGGACGGACAGATTTTGTTGATCGACAAACCTTTAGGCTGGTCCTCCTTCCAAGCGGTGAACAAGATAAAATGGGTAATCCGCACAAAATTTAAACTCAAAAAAATAAAGGTGGGCCACGCCGGCACTTTAGACCCTTTGGCCACTGGCCTCTTACTTATCTGTACGGGCAAATTCACCAAAAAATTGAACGAGCTGCAGGGCCAAGTCAAGGAATATACTGGAACTTTTTATTTAGGGGCCACTACCCCTTCCTTTGACAAAGAAACCGAAATAGACCAAGAATTCCCAACAAACCATATTTCCGAAGCTCTCATCCATCAAACAACGGAAAAATTCCTTGGAGAAATCCAACAACTTCCGCCCATTTTTTCGGCCTTAAAGAAAGATGGAAAGCGGTTGTATGAGTATGCACGGGAAGGGGAATCGGTGGAAATAAAGCCTCGAACCATTGAAATATTGGACTTTGAAATTACCCGTATCGACCTACCCGAAATCGAGTTCAGGGTGGTGTGCAGCAAAGGCACTTATATCCGTTCCCTAGCTTATGATTTTGGCAAAGCCTTGGCATCCGGCGCACATCTTTCTTCCCTCCGAAGAACCAAAATAGGGGATTATTACGTAGATAAGGCAATAACACCGCTGGATTTTGAGACCCTAATGTTTTCAAACCCATCGGAGGAACAATAGTTTTGTTCATGACTTTATTTACGGTAAAATAAAATCGGACCTGATCTGGAGCAAGGACTAACGGACGAATGATTAAGGACAGCTCTTGTAAGGACGACATATTTAAATGTCATCATTGAACAATTTAAGCCAGGAACGATATATTTTGGTCCTTTGTCCAAACGGCCTTAATCTGATTTTTGGGGATTAGAAACTATCATGTTTCCACAACTTACGAGAACGAATCATATCTTGTTAAGATCTACTTTTATCGGATCGATAAAATAATTTGATAAAAATACGGTTATAGGACTATGCAATTAAACCGGCGTCAACTTTCACTTTTAATAACTTTCTTCACCATGGCCTTGGTGGTGTTGTCCCTTTTCAACATACATTTGGGTTCCAAAAAGGGAGATGACTATGTTATTGAATTAAGTCTGGCAGACGACGATTTTGAAAAACCCATTGAAGAACAGGAACAGGAGATGAAGGATATGGCCAACGCGGAATCCATTAAAAGCCATATGGCCTATAACGAAACCGCAAAGCCGAGTTTTGGAAATCCAGAGCCTTTGAAGACCTTGGACGAATTGATGGAAGAAAAGGAATCTGCTAGTGAATCCGACGAGTCCAAGGACTTTTTAAGCTCCGAATCGGGCTATGCCGCGAGTTTGAAGGAACTGGAAAAAAGGCGCAAGGAAAAACAACAGCTCCTTGGCGAAAAGGATGCCCAGAAAACGGAGCGTACCAATAATTTGGCGAAGCGCCGGACTTCGGTTTCCTATTCCTTGGTTGATCGCAATAGTTTTCGATTGCCCCCTCCCATCTACACCTGTTTGGACGGGGGTACCGTTGTCGTAAACATAAAAGTGGATGCCTTGGGCAACGTAACGGAGGCCGAATTTAACAGTAAAAGCTCCAACACTTCCAACGGTTGCCTTGTAGAAAATGCAATTACCTATGCTTACAAGGCTAAGTTTAGCACCTCCGACAGATCTTCACAAAAAGGAACCATTACCTATATATTCCAAGGTAAACCCCTGTAACCTTTTCAGATTATTCCTTACCTTCATGCTATGGAAAAACATAGATGTGGCTGGTGTAAGGGCGATACCCTATATGAAGCCTATCACGACGAGGAATGGGGTGTTCCCGTTAAAGATGACGCAAAATTATTCGAGTTTCTTATTCTTGAGACCTTTCAGGCTGGCCTAAGCTGGATTACCATACTTCGCAAAAGGGAAAATTTTCAAAAGGCCTTGGACAATTTCGACTACAAAAAAATTGCGCAGTACGATGACGCCAAATTGGCTTCCCTCATGCAAAACGAAGGCATCATTCGAAACAAACTTAAGGTCCAGTCCACGGTTACCAACGCACAAGCTTTTATAAGGGTACAGCAAGAATTTGGAAGTTTTAGCGACTATATATGGGGTTTTATAGATGGAAAACCTATAAAAAATCAACTTAAGGATTACAAGCTGGCACCTGCAAACACCAAACTGTCGGATACCATCAGTAAAGATCTAAAGAAAAGAGGCTTTAAATTTGTTGGCAGTACCGTAGTCTATGCGCATATGCAGGCCACGGGCATGGTAAACGACCATGAGGTGGGTTGTTTTAGATACCATGAAGTATGATATATTGCTGATCCTGTATCAATCGGGAAAAAACTGCTTTTCCTGTGTTGGATTGGAAAGGATAGTGCTTAGCCACCTCCATTTATGGTCGGGGCAAGGAGGCTATAATTGCTGACCGCTAGATCCTTCACTCAAGATCCCAATAAAATTATCCCTTGAAATCTCTTCAGCACCAAGACTTTCCAAATGGGGATTGTAGACCTGACAATCGATAAGGCGATAGTTCTTTTTCTGTAGGTCTTGGGCCAAATGAATAAAAGCGAATTTGGAGGCGTTACTACGTTTACTGAACATGCTTTCCCCACAGAAGACATGGCCAAGATCAACCCCATAAAGTCCGCCCACCAACTCTCCTCCTTCCCAGACTTCATAAGATGTTGCATGGCCCAAGGCGTGGAGTTTTTGGTAGGCCGATTTCATTTCCGGACCGATCCAAGTTCCTTTTTGGCCTGGTCTCGGGATGATGGCACACTGATCGATGACCTGATCAAACACCCTATTTTTGGTCAGGGCAAACCGCTTGCCGTCGATTATCTTTTGCATGCTCTTTGATACTTTTACCTGGTGCGGAAAAAGTACCATCCGGGGGTCCGGACTCCACCACAAAATTGGTGAACCCTCATTAAACCACGGAAAAATTCCAGACTTATAGGCCAAAAGTAGCCGTTCCGGGGATAAATCGCCCCCAATGGCCAACAGACCTTCCTCGTCAGTGTGATCTAACGACGGAAATTCCAATCGCTCTGATAAAAAAATGAAGGGCAGCTGTTCCTTATTCATTGTCATAAAGGCCTTTCATGGATTGTTCGGGGCGAAGGAAAGGACGCAAAATTTTATTATAACCGTCACATTGACCACATCCAAGATACTTTTCGCGCTAAAACGCAAAGTTTTCGACTGCCTGCCCGCTCCATTACGGCTGGCGCTCAGCATGACAAAAGCGAACTTAGATGCCCAAAGGGACAAGCATAAAATGAATTAAAACGGGAGGTCGTCGTGATCTTCCTCGTTCAAATTATCCGCAGGTTCAAAGGCATCCATAGGAGGAACGGGAGGCATGTTGGACGACCCCGTTTCGGCTTCGAGATTTTCTATGCGCCATCCTTGGATAGAATTAAAATATTTGGTCTCCCCCTGTGGGTTGGTCCATTCCCTCCCCCTAAGATTGATACTTATCTTTACGGGCTGTCCCACTTTAAAATTGTTCAACAGGTCGCATTTGTCCTGTACAAACTCAATCATAATATGTTGAGGGTATTGCTCCTCCGTTGTGACTACCACTTCCCTTTTCCTAAAACCATTGTTGCCAAAAGTTTTAGTCTCATCGATCAATTTGATTTTTCCTTGTACTTCCATTCTTTATGTATTTGCCAACAACACTTTCCAGGCGGAAAGCACATCGGCGTTGGTTAAAAATTCTTGTGCCTTTAAGTGCAGTTTTAAAGGGTCGTCCGCACTGATAATCGACCGTATTTCTATATTCGATGAAATAAATTCTTCAACTTCCCTTTTACTTGGAATCTCTTCAACGTTCCCCAACATTCCTAGATCGTTCCCTGTAAGAACGGGGCTAAACCGAATATGTTCCGGGAGTGAATCTATGCCAATCCCATGCGTGGACAAAGGTTTGGGCACCTCGAATAGACCTTGGTTGGCCCTCGTATACCAATTGCCTCCCATACGGGCCACCTGATCTATTTTAGCCTGATCGATGCTGCCATCCTCGGCCAAAATATTTGGATCGATATGTATTTTTAACACCTCCGAAAAAATAAGGTTTCCCGCACCTCCCTCATTCCCCAATGGCACTACCTTGATAACCTTGCATTCAAATTGCACAGGGGATTCCGCCACCCGAAATGGCTTTACCAAATCGCTCTTCACCATGGTAAATCCCGCCTTTATAAATTCGTTTTCCCCTTCTGCATATTCTGTGCTGGCCAGGGAAACCTGATGTACCATGGAGTAGTTCACAATATTTATGACCACCTCTTTGGTCTTCAGCACATTGTCAAGGGTATGCTTGGTGGTATTGTTCCTCACCCTTCGGGAGGGCGAGAAAATCAAGATTGGGGGATTGGAACCAAATACATTAAAAAAGCTAAACGGAGCCAAATTTGGCTGTCCCTTTTCATCCACGGTACTGGCAAACGCAATAGGTCTAGGCCCGATCGCCCCTAAAAGATAACCGTGCAATTGAGCAGTAGTCGTCTCTGCCGGTACTATGGAAATCATATCGCCCATGGACTACAAAAGTACGTAAAATGTAGTCTATCTGAAACAGGATTTTCTAGGATTAATTTTATCTCCCGGACCGCTTTCCCTACTTTGGAAAGTTTGGGGAAGACACTTTTAAGAAAACCCCGACTTTTCCTATGACCCCTTAATGGGGCCTTACCTATGGTAATAGATCAAGAGTGTTCAACTGCTTATTTTCGAAATTGCTAACGGAAAATCATCTTCATTAAAACAAGATTCCGTTCGCTTTTCAAACTGCATTACCCAATTTTACAACCAAACCACTTTTTCCGAAATTGGAATCCTCGGAACTGCCTCGATTTCTCCATCGTAATGTCCCATATAAAAAAATCCAAGGCACTTTTCCCCTTTTTTTAGGTCAAAGAATTCGTCCATATACTTTATCAGTCCAGGAGAGCTCCAATAACACCCTATTCCCATTTCGGTGCAACAGAGCCACATATTCTGAACGGCCATGGCCGTGGATGCCAATTCCTCCCATTCGGGCAGACTTTCCTTCGGATCGCGTTGCATACAAATGGCGATTACAGCACCTGACCTATTCGGATTATCTTGTAGTTTACGATACTTGAATTCCTTGGGACTAGGGTCGTTCTCCTTGTATTTCCCGGACAGGAACAGCCCAAGTTTTTCTTTGGAATCCCCCTGTAGGACCTTAAACCGCCAGGGTTCCGTTCTCTTATGGGTAGGAGCGCAATTGGCAGCTTCCAGGATCTTTTCAATGTCGGCTTTGGCTATAGGCCTATCATTGTATTGGGCCGGAAATACGGAACGCCTTCTTTTTATAATATCAAAAATCATCGTTTTGGTTTTAAAAAAACAAAAATACGTGTTTTCCCATCGGGAATATGAATCAAGGACAATTAGACCAAATTCCATCCGTAAAACAGGGCAATATCAAACATAATGTATAATTTTAGGGAATCTGCCTAACTTCCTTAAGAAGGAAATTGAACTGGTTTTAAAGAGGGGAAGGATATAAGGATGAGAGAATAAGGACAGACCTGCATGAATACCACATTTATTGGTTTAATTGGACTTTTTTGTCTTCGATTCATAGCTTTTGTCCTTGGTCTTCATGTTTTAAATCAATTTTATATGGGAATTTGATAATCGTATTTCCACAACATACGTGTTAGTGCTATTTTTAGGAAGAAACAAGTGACCTTATGGATCCAAAATCCGAAATATTCCGCTTTGGGGAAGACTATTTAACTGCGGGCAAGGCCCTTGGCCTGGCAAGGGGAAAAATCAATGGACGGTTGACTAGTGAAAGTCGTGAAAAAATAGCCTCCAGTCAAAAAATCGTATCCGATATTGTAGAAAAAGGGGACCCAGTTTATGGGATCAACACAGGATTTGGTCCTCTCTGTACCACAATCATTTCCAAATCGGATACCAAGATCCTCCAATCAAATATCTTGAAGAGCCACAGCGTGGGTGTCGGCGATCCCATAGCTACGGAAATTGCCAAGCTAATGCTGATTTTAAAGGTGCACGCCTTGGCCAAAGGATTTTCTGGGGTAGCGGAAACCACCTTGGACAGGATCATATGGCATTTGGAAAACGATGCCATCCCCGTTGTACCCTCCCAAGGATCGGTCGGTGCTTCAGGGGATTTGGCCCCCCTGGCCCATCTATTCCTGCCGTTGATAGGGTTGGGCAATGTTCACCATCAAAATAGGGTTATCCCCACTTCGGAATTATTTAATGAAACCGGACTTGTGCCCTTGGACCTGGGGCCTAAAGAAGGGTTGGCCTTGATAAATGGTACACAATTTATAGCTGCCCATGCCATATCCGTGGTGGAAAGAATGCACAACTGCCTTACCCAAGCCGATATTATAGGAGCCATGATGATCGAAGGCCTACAGGGTTCTATCAAGCCTTTTTATGATGAACTGCATGCACTTAGACCCTTTAAAGGAAGCGTACATGTGGCGGCACGGATCAAGTCCCTACTCAAGGGGTCAGAGATCATGGCAAACCATGTGGATTGTGAAAAGGTACAAGATCCCTATTCCCTTAGATGTATGCCCCAAGTACATGGGGCTTCGCGCAACGCATGGCTTCACCTCAAGGAACTCTTGGAGGTGGAACTCAATTCGGTTACGGACAATCCCATCATCATCGATGAAGATCTAACCATAAGTGGGGGTAATTTTCATGGGCAACCTTTGGCCATGGTCTTGGACTATGCCTGCTTGGCTTCGGCCGAACTCGGGAATATTTCTGACAGGAGGGTATATTTGGCTTTGGATGGCAATAGTCCGGGAGTACCCAAATTGTTGATGAAGGATACAGGGATAAACTCCGGTTATATGATCTTGCAATATACCACTGCAGCCCTGGCCAGTGAAAACAAGGGATTGTGCTTCCCTTCCAGTGCGGACAGCATTCCCACCTCCTTAGGCCAGGAAGACCATGTAAGTATGGGATCCATCAGTGGCAGGAAAGCGTTGCAGGTCATTGAAAATGTAGAAAAAATCTTAGCTATAGAATTGTTGACCGCCGCACAGGCGTTTGAATTTCGTAAACCCATGAAATCTGGACTGTTCTTGGAGGAAGTCCATAAGGAAGTACGCAATAAGGTGGCCTTTGCGGACAAGGATCGTGTCTTTGCAGATGATATTGGGATGGGAATCGACATGATTCGGGATAGATCCCTGTTGAAAGTGGTGGAACGGGTGAGGAAAAAGGAAAAAATAGGTTTGGACACTCCTTTTTCCGATGAGTTCGAGACCTATTAATGCCACATGATCGTAAATTCCAAAGAAAGCAGTAAGCAATTGACAGAAAAAAGTTCAAGTTCAATAAAAAATACACATATAAACTTATAATTACCCACAAAAACTTCATCTTAAAGTTTTGTGCTTGAATCCCTAATTTAGATATGGACAACCAAAAACTCATCGGCCCCTTTACCCAGCTGCTCCCTATGACCGGGTTATCTCTCAAGGGAGCAATTTCGGATTCCGGGCTTAGCGTTTTGGAAGATTCGGGAATCCTTGTCGTGGACGGGAAAATTGAGTCGGTCGGAAAATTTGATGCGCTTGTAAACCGCCATCCAGATACTGAGGTAATACTTTTGGAAGGATACAACGTGGGCCTGCCAGGTTTTGTGGATTCCCATACCCACATCTGCTTTGGTGGGTCCCGTGCCAATGATTATGCCTTGCGCAATGCAGGCAAGTCCTACCTGGAGATTGCCAAGGGTGGCGGCGGGATATGGGATACCGTGACCCAAACCAGAAAATCTTCCCAAAATGAATTGGCAAAAGGAATTATTAGGCGGGCCGACTGGCATTTGAAAAATGGGACTACCACCATAGAAGTAAAAAGTGGATATGGTCTTTCCCTCCCAGAGGAACTAAAGATGTTACGGGCGATCCAGGAGGCAAATACCATGGTCGCCGCCGATCTGGTCCCTACATGTCTGGCTGCCCATATTCTTCCCAAGGACTTTAAAGGCACGGCAGAAACATATTTGGAGGTGATGGTCGATCAACTCTTCCCCCTTCTCCAAAAAGAAAATTTGGCCCACCGTATCGACGCATTTGTCGAGGAAAGTGCCTTTTCCGCGGCACAGATCGCTCCCTATTTCCAACATGCAAGGGCCATGGGTTTTGACATCACCGTACATGCCGATCAGTTTACGCCGGGCGGCAGTGAGGTGGCCGTAAAATTTGGGGCGATCAGCGCCGATCACCTCGAGGCCAGCGGTGAAAGGGAAATTCGATTACTGGCCCAGAGCGATACCATAGCAACCGCATTGCCAGGGGCGTCTTTAGGATTGGGGTGCGGATTTACCCCGGCCCGTAAAATTTTGGATGCCGGAGGGGCACTGGCCATAGCAAGCGATCACAATCCAGGGTCCGCTCCCATGGGAAACCTGCTGGTCCAGGCAAGTATACTGGGAGCTTTTGAAAAATTGTCAAACGCCGAGGTGCTGGCAGGGATAACTTTCCGGGCAGCTGCAGCACTCGGACTAACGGACAGGGGCAAGTTGGCGAAAGGGTTTTGGGCAGATTTTCTTGTTTTCCCTACGCATCATTACAACGAAATCCTATACCACCAAGGCAGCATTGCCCCTTCCATGGTATGGAAGAAAGGGAGGGCAATAAAAATTGAGGCAACATGACAACATCAAACTTCAAAGAAAAAATCCTTCAGGGGATTCCCGCGATGCTTCCACCAAAGAAGGAATACGCAAAAGGTGCAAGCCATGCACCGACTCGAAAGGATATACTTACCGCAGAAGAAAAGAAACTGGCCGTCCGCAATGCCTTGAGGTACTTCCCCATAGCATGGCACGCCGAATTGGCCAAGGAATTCATGGATGAATTGAAGGAGTATGGCCGTATCTATATGTACCGCTTTAAACCAGATTACAAGATATACGCTAGGCCTATTTCCGATTATCCCGCCAAAATTCCCCAGGCCGCCGCCATCATGCTTATGATCCAGAACAATTTGGATACAGCCGTGGCCCAACACCCGGAGGAATTGATTACCTATGGCGGCAACGGGGCAGTGTTCCAAAATTGGGCACAATACCTGTTGACCATGAAATATTTGGCGGAAATGACAGGGGAACAGACCCTGCATATGTACTCTGGGCACCCTATGGGGCTATTTCCTTCCAACAAGGAAGCACCTAGGGTGGTGGTCACCAATGGCATGATGATCCCCAACTATTCCAAACCGGACGATTGGGAACGATTCAATGCCCTGGGCGTCACCCAATACGGCCAAATGACGGCGGGATCCTATATGTATATCGGGCCCCAAGGCATCGTTCACGGTACCGCCATAACCGTGATGAACGCCTTTAGAAAAGTTCTGCCACCTGGGGATACACCCGATGGGAAGATATTCCTTACCGCCGGATTGGGGGGTATGAGCGGAGCCCAGCCAAAAGCTGGAAATATTGCGGGCTGCATTACCGTATGCGCGGAAGTCAATGCAGCTGCCGCCAAAAAAAGACACGCACAAGGCTGGGTTGATGAACTTATCGATAACATGGATGACCTAGTGATCCGCACCAAAAAAGCCGTCCAAAAAAAAGAAGCCGTTTCCCTAGCTTACCTGGGAAATGTGGTGGAAGTTTGGGAACAATTTTATGAGGCCGACATTTTTGTCCACCTGGGGTCAGATCAAACCTCGCTCCACAACCCGTGGGCCGGCGGGTATTACCCGGTTGGATTAGGATTTGGGGAAGCTAATACTATGATGGTGGAAAATCCTGAAATGTTTAATGAAAAAGTTCGGGAATCCCTGCGGAGACAGGTAAATGCCATCAACAAACACACCGCCAAGGGCACCTATTTCTTTGATTATGGCAACGCATTTCTATTAGAGGCTTCACGGGCGGGAGCCGATGTAATGGCCGAAAACAAAATCGACTTTAAATACCAAAGCTACGTTCAGGACATCTTGGGACCTTTGTGCTTCGATTATGGTTTTGGCCCCTTTCGTTGGGTATGTACCTCGGGAAAACCAGATGACTTGAGAAAAACAGATGCCTTGGCGCTGAAGACCTTACAAAAAATAAAGCTGAACGCGCCCAAGGAAATACAGCAGCAACTACAGGATAATATCAAATGGATTTCTGAAGCCGAACAGAACCAATTGGTTGTAGGATCACAGGCACGGATTCTTTATGCGGATGCCGAAGGGCGGACCAAGATTGCCGAAGCCTTTAACAATGCCATTAAATCAGGTGAAATTTCGGCTCCCGTGGTGTTGGGAAGGGACCATCATGATGTAAGCGGTACGGATTCCCCCTTTAGGGAAACGAGCAATATTTATGACGGCAGCAAGTTTACGGCAGACATGGCCATCCATAACGTCATCGGCGATAGTTTTAGAGGTGCTACGTGGGTCTCCATCCACAACGGAGGGGGCGTTGGCTGGGGCGAGGTCATCAATGGGGGGTTCGGCCTGGTCTTGGACGGCTCCAAAGATGCCTCTAAAAGATTAAAAAGTATGTTGTTCTATGATGTCAACAATGGAATTTCCCGAAGAAGTTGGGCAAGAAACCCAGGGGCCCTATCGGCCATAAAACGTGAAATGTCCCGTACCTCAGCCTTAAAAGTGACCTTGCCCAATTTGGTGGACGATGAATTATTGGATGAATTGTTTCCCTAAACGATTGCTTCCAAAAAAAGGATAAACTAATAAACCCACAAACCTTTCTTAACCCCATGAAATCATACGACCGCGCTGACCCAGAACTCTGGGCAGGAAGAAAATCGGACCAAAAACTATATCTACACGAGAAGGTGGAATGTATGGCCCTGGAGGAACTGACCCAGGAAGCGGATTCAAAAATATTTGCTCTTTTAGGCTATGCCTGCGATGAGGGCGTAAGACGAAATCAGGGACGAATCGGGGCGGAGTACGGTCCCGGACAAATTAGGCGCCAATTGGCCAAATTGCCAAACCATCTCAATGAAGGAACCCGTTTTGTTGACCTGGGCAATGTCAACTGTCTCGGAGGGAACATGGAGGGTGCACAGGCACATTTGGCGGAACTGGTATCCCAAACGCTCGGAAAAAATGCCTTTCCCCTACTTTTGGGAGGAGGTCACGACATGGCCTATGGCCATTTTACGGGTATCAAAAAATATGTGGGCGGAGATAAATCCATTGGCATCATCAACTTCGACGCCCATTTTGACTTGCGTATCCCCAATATGGAAGACTCGGAGAAAACGGGTAATTCCGGCACTCCCTTTTATCAAATAGCCAAGGATTGCGAAAAATCGGGAACACCGTTCCAATATTTGTGTTTGGGAATCAGGAAGGATGCCAATACCAAGGTGCTTTTCCAAACCGCCCAAAACCTAGAGGTTTCCTATGTGGAAAAGCACAACTTTACCCTGCATCATTTGGAAGCCGTAAAGACCGAGATCGGTAGATTTTCGGAGAACGTAGATTATATATACGTCACCGTCGACCTGGACGGATTTTCATCGGCCTATGCCCCAGGTACCAGTGCCGCCTCCCCCATGGGGTTCGATCCACAATTGGTAATGGAATGCCTTGAGCAAATTATAAAATCCAACAAGTTGATCAGCCTGGATATAGCCGAGATGAATCCGGATTACGATCTGGACCACCAAACCGCTAAATTGGCGGCGTCATTAGTACATTTTGTATTGCACCAGCTGTGAAATATGATTTGGGGAAACATCCCCCTACCCCTTCAAAGGGGGAATCAAGATTAGTATATTACAACGATAAACTTATAAACCTCAGAAATACATTAATCCCTCAATCGGATAAAATTTTAATAATGGCTAAGAATCTTCCAACCAGGATCTATAATACTTGCCATCATCGATGTCCATCGCGGTTTGCGTTAGTTGCAAGGGCCTAAACGTGTCTATCATGACGGCCAGTTCCCCCGTCTTGGTCTTGCCTATACTGGCTTCATAGGTGCCCGGATGCGGACCGTGCGGAATTCCTGCGGGGTGCAATGAAATATAGCCTTTCTCTATATTTTTTCGGCTCATAAAATCGCCATCCACGTAATACAACACCTCGTCGGAATCTATATTGGAATGGTTGTACGGAGCGGGAATGGATTGCGGATGATAGTCGTACAGCCTGGGCACAAAGGAACAGACCACAAAGGCAGAGGTCTCAAAAGTTTGGTGTACGGGTGGCGGTTGATGTACCCTGCCGGTAATGGGTTCGAAATCGTGAATTGAAAAGGCATAGGGATAATTATAACCGTCCCAGCCCACCACATCGAACGGATGGGAGGCATATGTTAGTTGATGAAGTTCCCCCTGTTTTTTTACTTTGATCAAAAAATCACCCTTTTCATCATGGGTAGTTAAATTTTCGGGCAATTTAAAATCGCGCTCGCAGTATGGGGAATGTTCCAAATGCTGCCCAAACCAATTGCGATAGCGCTTAGGGGTATAAATTGGATGGTAAGATTCTGCAAACAAGAACCGGTTATCCTCTGTTTGGAATTCAATTTGATAAATGACACCTCGCGGGATCAGGATATAATCCCCATACTCAAAGGGAATCTCACCGAAAATGGATAGAAGCTTCCCTTTCCCCTTATGTACGAACAACAGTTCATCTGCATCCGCATTTTTGTAAAAGTAGCCCGTCATTGACTTTTTTGGGGCAGCGACCCCAATATGCACATCAGAATTGAACAATAGAATTTTTCTGCTGTCCAAATAGTCTTCTTCCGATCGTACTTTTAGGCCGTGCAACAGCCTGGATTTAATATTGTGGTCTACCGCGGCCCTTGGGGCCACATCCAGGGACTTCCCAACTCCCTTTACCATAGTGGGCCGGTATAAATGATAAAGCAGGGAAGACATACCTTCAAACCCAATGGTTCCGAACAATTGTTCATAGTGAAGGCTCCCATCCTTTTTCTTAAATACGTTATGTCTCTTAGGTGGTATTTGGCCAAGTTTGTGGTACAATGGCATAAGTTTCTCTTTTTAAAAAATCCAAATTAAAATTACGATAAATTACGAGACCGTTCAAGAACTTGTGATCAGAACTTTATAGGCCATTTATGATGCAGTATAAGGCAAGGTTCTTAAGCCTAGCCGTAGCTACGGTTCAAATATTTTAACGAAATAGTGCGCAAAAAGGGATTTAAAAAAATAATTGATGAATTCTTGAACAGTCTCTATGATTTAATAAAACTAAGGACTTATTTTGGGAGATCGTTAGGGAATTGAAACAAAAAAAGCCTCCCCAAAGGAAAGCCTTTCATTGGCTAGAATCAACCTAAATTGACACTACAACCAGCTTCAAGTAAACTTGAAGCACAACACAACGTTGCAAATATAGCAAAGGTTTCTTATAATTGACGCATTGTATGAGAGAATCTGAATTCTTCCCTTTTGATCAAATTTCAAAATCGAAGCCAGACTCTTCTAATTTAGCGTACTTTTCATGATCAAATCTGTAGAAAAATGCACCCTTTTTAGACCCTGATCGATCTTTTTCATCGAGTTTTATGAGCAGGCCAAAGGAAAGCAGCTTTTTTCTAAAGTTCCGGTCGTCCAACGGCCTTTGGTAAATGGCTTCATACAACTTTTGTAGTTGGGGTATGGTGAACTTTTCCGGGAGCAGTTCAAAACCAATCGGCCTATGCCGTGCCTTTTCCCTTACCCTTTCCAAGGCTTCGGCAACCATCTCGTTATGATCTAGCACTAAATTTGGCAACTCATCAAACGAAAACCATCTGGCGCCATATTTTTGCACTTGCCCGCGGTCATAATCGGATATTCGGATCAAAGCGTACTGGGCAATACAGATACACCTGCCACCTGGATCCCTATCCACCTCACTATAGGTTCTCAATTCTTCCAGAAAAATATTCTCCAAACCGGTAAACTTGAGAAGTACCCGTCTAGCGGCATCGGTAATGGACTCATTCTTTTCTACAAAGCTTCCAATTAGGGACCATTCCCCTGACAAGGGATCTACCCTACGTTTAAACACCAATAACTTTAAAACCCCTTGATCAAAACCAAACACAATACAGTCGGTCGCCACTAAAATTTTGGGCGTCCCTTTATAAGGTTTTAGGATTTCCGGGTTTTCCATTTATTATTTTAAGAGATCAACCTGTTTAAAAGAGTTAGATGCTAAAATAACTAGTGTCCACTAAAAAACAAAAGTGCGCTATCCTAAAAATTGAAGGAAGTAGGACTTTCCCAACTCCTTGAAGCAAAACATATTACAAATACCAAAACAATATACATTTTAATTTTTCCGCCCAAAAACGGAAAATACTAAATTAAAATCGACACCGCACTTAAGTCGACCTAAAGTGTTTGCTATCAGTTTTTTACATTGCTTGTCAATTCGTATGGCGGACACTGGTATGCTAAAATATTAAAATAGTATATAACATTTGGGAAAATCTTGTCCTAATAGCTACTTTTTTGGTTGATAGGGCCTCACTATCAGTCGGGCAGCCTTGTCATAATTGATATAATTGTACATCCAATTAAAAAATACAATGACTTTGTTTCGAAAGCCTACCAGTGCAATAAGATGTACAAACATCCAAATAAACCAGGCGAAGAAACCCCCGAACCTCAACTTGTGCAAGTCTACCACCGCCTTGTTCCGACCTACTGTGGCCATAGACCCTTTATCAAAGTAATTAAAGGGCTCCATGGGTTTTCCATCGAGCAGCCTTTCAAAATTTTTTGACAATAATTCCCCTTGCTGTATGGCCGGTTGTGCCATTTGTGGATGGCCCTTGGGGTAGTCCTCGGTGGCCATAAGCGCAATGTCCCCTATTGCGAAAACGTTTTCATATCCTTCCACTTGATTGTAGGCATTTACCTTGTAGCGATTCAATTTAGCGACCAATTGATCGGGACCGAAACCATCCAACGCTGCTCCGGTAACCCCCGCTGTCCAAATAAAATTCTTGGTCTTCATGGTCTCCCCGTTCCCCATGGTCAAAACGGTGCCATCATAATCCTTGACAATGGTGTTCAAATGAATCTTTACCCCAAAACCTTCTAAAAACTTCATCGCCTTTTCCGAGGCGTGTTCGCTCATCGGGGGCAAGACCCTACCGCCTCCCTCAAAGAGATTGATCTCCATTTCATCTATGTTGAGATGTCTGTAATCTTTTGGGAAAACATTCCTTTTAAGTTCTGCAAAGGCCCCAGAAAGCTCTACCCCTGTTGGCCCAGCGCCCACGATGCAAAAATTAAGCATGGCCTTGCGCTCTTCCTTGTCCAGACAGTCATCCGCATCTTCAAAATTCTGAAGCATCAAACTCCTTATATCCAATGCCTGGGGCAAATACTTCATTGGCATGGCGTGGGACTGGATACTGGTATTCCCGAAAAAATTGGTCTTCGTACCCGTCGCGATGACCAAATAATCATAGGTGAAACTTCCAATATCCGTAAATACTTCGCGGGTCTTGGGGTCCACCTTCTGGACGGTGGCCAAACGAAAATGAAAATTCTTAAGCCTTTTTAGGATTTTTCTAAGCGGATATCCTATAGAATCCGGTTCTAAGCCACCGGTAGATACTTGGTACAACAAGGGTTGAAAAGTATGGTAATTCTGTTTATCGACCATGACCACCTGAACATCGAGATTTTTAAGTTTTTTTGCCAAGGAAATACCTGCAAAGCCTCCACCGATAATTGCAATTCTTTTCTTGGAGCTTTTTGGAAGATTCATATGTTTATTTTTCATAAAATTAGGTAATTTGCGAGAGAATTCCTTAGAATTCTGAACAACAAACTGGCGATAGATTTCTCTTGCCAAAAGAAAGTTATACCATGATGCTTAAAAAATTGGAAAGAGAACTGGAAAAGATTTACCAAACGATTTTGGACAACGACCCTAGTGATATCCCAACTGTTACTACCGTCGATCCCAGATATCGCTCCAGTGCCATAAACCTATACAGATATTTAACGTTGCGAAGCATCGATATTCGAAAAATTCAGGGCAGGTTGTCCGAGCTCGGCATCTCCTCCTTGGGCAGTGGTGCGGGATATGTGTTTGACAATGTTTCCAATGCCCTTAAACTGGTAAAATTACTTAAGGGCAAAACTTGGGAAAAGGACGGCCATGTAACATCAATCGGGTATTTGGGCAGCCAACAACTATTACAATCCCACGTCAATTCGCTCTTTGGCGTAGAAAAGAAGGAACATGATACTAAAATAATGGTAACCATGCCCGACGAAGCTGCGGACGACCTGGAACTCTTGAAAAACCTGATGTTGGCGGGCATGAAAATAGCGAGAATAAACCTAAGTCATGGCGATCGGGGGTTGTGGGAGCGTATCTTGGGCAATATCCGGATGGCGAGCGAAGACCTTGGCCTGCCCATAAAAATTTATATGGACCTGCCCGGTCCAAAAATTCGTGTTTCGGATATTTTAATATTCAATGAAAAAAGCAGGCAATGGGATAGCAAAAAAAGTATTGCTATTCAGGACGGAGATCTACTTTGCTTAAGGAATGGTGATTTAAAGGACGATACGTCTGACCTTTCAAATAATGATGTTAACGCCATTCCGCAGGTAGTGGTTTCCCTCCCACAAATTATCGATGACCTTCAAATAGGGCATCGGGTATTTTTCGATGATGGGGCCATAGAGGCCGTGGTAATATCCAAATCCTCCAAAAGTTTGCAAATTACCCTTAATCACGCCTATAAGAGAAAATTGAGGCGGGAAAAGGGCATCAACCTACCCGACACATCCCTTTCGCTTCCCTCATTGACCCAAGAGGATCTGGAACTGCTCCCATTTGTTGGGGAACATGCGGATACCCTAGGTTATTCGTTCGTAAGAAAACCAGAAGATGTAGCAAGGTTGTACGGGGAACTTCAAAAATTAGGGATTACCCGTTGCGGAATCGTTTTTAAGATAGAGAACAGGGAGGCCTTTGAGAACCTTCCCCTGATTCTTTTTGAGGCCATGAAAGACCGGAATATTGGAGTTATGATCGCGAGGGGAGATTTAGCGGTCGAAGTAGGTTTTGAACGAATTTCGGAGGTGCAGAACCAAATACTATGGCTTTGTGAAGCGGCTCATATTCCCGTTATTTGGGCAACACAAGTGTTGGACCATTTGGCAAAAAAAGGAATCGCCACGCGAGCCGAAATTTCCGATGCCACCATAAGCGCCCAAGCAGAGTGCGTTATGCTAAACAAAGGTCCCCACATTGTAGAGACCGTTAAAGTATTGAAAAATATCCTTGTGCGGATGAAAGGCCATTCCCTTAAAAACAAGAACACCCTTAGAGCTCTCGATGTAGCAAAATCCAGCCTCGCTAAAATTGGGCGGTAGTTTTATTGAACCTATAGATTATTGAACCTATAGATCGGGTATAGCTTCCATTTTTCCGTTCTTCAATTTTCCAAGAACGGTCACATCCTTGCTCTTTTCATATTCCTCAATGGCGAGCAACATCAATCTTTTGGTTTCCCTATGTATCTTTATTCCACTTTTTTGGTTCTTGTTGCGTACTTCTATATAATATCCATCCCGTAATTCGGTAGGCTTTGTTGCGGGTCTTCCCATAATAAATCACATTTTTATTTCGAGTCCTAACTCAATCTTTAGGCTATTAAGGAGGTAAACATAAGAAATAAACCTAAATATTTGAAACTATGACGGTTAAGCAAAAGTTAAATTATTGATGCTTGCCCCAATTCTAGGCATTATATCAACAGAAATCCGATAAGATTTACGATATAAATATACCCAAAATGCCATTAGCACCCCATTCTTAATCGTTTATTAAACTATGATCAGATTAAATATATTACAATCACTATTACGCTGAACAATAAACTGGCAATCAAAGTGTTGAACATTGGCCTTGGTTTCCAGTGAATTAGGACCGACATATTAAAACCCAAGCACAACACCGTAACCACAAAAAGCAAGGGCAACATAAGGAAGGGGGAGGATTCGTGCTTCAAAATCATCATGGCGGCAACTGCACCAATGCAGCTCTGCGCTATAATCGCAATAGTGGCGTAGCCCAATTGTGCCTTCTCAAATTCAGCTAACAAATTGTTGTATAAATTCATCGGTTTCATTTTTCTATAATTTTAAGGTTAAACTTGATATGCGCTTTAGTATTTTGAAGGGTAATTTTCGGAACATAGTCCGGGTTATTTGGATTTCGATTCCTTCGCCTCGGCATTCTTCCCCTCCGAATACCCACAAGTAGGACATTCCTGGATCAACCCTTGTTTCAACCGTATGCCGTCCACATACTTTACCATAAACTTTCCAACCTTCATATAACTGTCCAGGTGGTTGTTCACATCGATCTGTTTGTCCTTGAACATCTGCCGTATTTTGGTGTCGTATTCCTGATAGCCCCAACAGACGGGACAGGTGCCTTCCGGGGATTTGCCCTCGGTCATTTTTTTTGGTTTTTTTAAAAACTGTAGTATATTTTCAACTAAATCCATTTTAATGAAATTTAAGTTTCCTATTTACCAGGTATCCAGTGGTGTTCCTTACAATTTTTTTAATGTATTTAGAAGCACTACGGCCTGGTTATGGTCGGTATCCCTCGCCCCATATAATAATGTCACGTTCCCATCCTTAGCCAGATTTCTGATTTCTAAAAGATCTTCCTTTTTCCCCTCTAGTTCCGCGCTATATTTTTGTTGGAACCCGGCGAACTTTTCCGGGTCGTGGCCAAACCACTTTCTAAGCTCGTCGGTCGGACCCAGTTCCTTCTTCCAAGAGTACAGTTTTGCATCTTCTTTGGACACTCCCCTTGGCCAGATACGATCCACCAAAATTCGGTAGCCATCCTCGTCTGATGGATCTTCGTAGATTCTTTTTATTCTTATATTGTCCATTTTCCCTAGGTTATAAGTATCCTTAAAATCCGGTCAGTCCAATGCTTTTGGAATCAAGGGCCGTACAGTAATCTCATCGATCAGAAAATTATCTGGTGTTTCCAGGATTTGAACGATCAGATCGGCCAGTTCTCTTGGTTGTAGCATATGGTCGTGGGGCTCAATTCCTGAATCCCTAAAAAAGTGGGTCGCAATGGATCCGGGGTTTACACAGCTAACTTTGATCTTATCCGTTCTCAATTCCCGGAAAAGGGCCTCGGTAAAACCCTGTACCCCATATTTTGTAAGGCAGTACGCAGCACCTTCGGATCTAGCGGTCTTCCCAAGTATAGATCCCATATTGATGATATGGCAGGTACGTGGATTGCGTTTCATAAACGGCACAATTTGCGAGGTAATGTAAAAAAGTCCGTTTACATTGGTATTGATCATTCCATGCCATTGTTCCAGGGAAAGCTCCTCTATCTTACCAAAATGGCCCGCCCCTGCATTATTGATCAGGATATCGGGGGAATGTTGATCTTTAAATGTCTCGGCCACCCATGAAGAAACGGCATTCTGATTGGAGATATCCAGAGGTACGGGAATAAATTTTTCACCCAATTTTGCTTGTTGCACATTTAAATCGGCCTTACTTCGGGAAAGTCCATAGACCGTCGCCCCCTTGGCCACCAAGGAAGACGAAATTGCGGCACCCAAACCCTTACTTGCGCCTGTTACAACCGCTATTTTGGAATTGACATCCATACTTTCCAACTAATTACAGATTACTTTGCCTTATATGTTCCGGGCTCGGTGCGGAAGCCAATAGCCAAACGGTTCCATCCGTTAATGGCGACAATGGCCATGGACAATGCCACCATTTCCTTCCCATTAAAATAGCTGCAAACATGCTCATAAAGCGAATCTGGAACCTCCCTTTCTGAAATCAAGGTCAGTTCTTCCGTCCAAGCTAGGGCAGCCCGCTCCCTCTGCGTATAAAAGGGTGTTTCCCGCCATGCATTGAGCGCATACAGACGTTGCTCGGTCTCGCCCGCTTTACGGGCATCCTTGGTATGCATGTCGATACAATAGGCACACCCGTTTATTTGGGAAGCCCTGAGTTTCACCAGCTCATACAGAGGTTTTTCCAGACCGGAGGTGGCCAAATATTTTTCAAGGCCCACCATGGCCTTTATGGCCTCAGGAGATACCTCCGAGTAATTTATTCTAGCTTTCATCCTTTGTGTTGTTAGTATTGTGAATGGTTCAAAACCGATCAATCCGAAAGCATTCGATTGGTTATGGAATCCTGCGTTTCACGCCGATAGATGTAGGTTGCCTCATGGGTCTTCATCATAGTGACCTTTGCTTCCGATGCCCGATCGAACAAATTGGCATCGGTTCCTAGGGCGATATCCCTAAAACCGTTCAGCTGAAGTAGCGTATCGCGCGCAATAAAGAAACTACCTCCAATCACACAATCTTGTAGATCGATGGTTTTTGAATGGTCGAACCTGTCCGGGACGTGCTGATTTCCAATTATCCGGACACCCCCGTGCAAAAATTTTATATCCGGATGCGTTACCAAAATTTGTTTTCTCGACTCTAAATGCAGCGGGGCGTACTCGTCGTCGGAATCCAAAAAGGTAACATATTTTCCGATCGCCTTCCTAACCCCTTCATTTTTGGTTTTCGCCTCTCCCGTATGTTGCTTTTTTACATATCGTATTTTGGGAAACGCTTCTAGGAAAGGTGTAATTTCCTTATGGGTGCCATCTGTACTGCCATCGTCTACAAGTACTGCCTCCCAATCCGTTTCAGTTTGTGCCACCAAGGATTCCAACGCCCTTTTTAAGAGTTGGGCCCGGTTATAGGTGGCAATTACGACCGAAAAAAAAGGCGGTAAAGTACTTGTCCTGTTTTCGTCCAAAGATGGCATAAGTGGAGTTTTAATTGTAATCAAGATCAAATGTTGCTAACTATTTTCGCCATAAATATTGATTTTTATGGTTATCTCCAGGAAAATGCATTTTTATTATCCATGTTTTTCCATTTCATCCATGGCAATAGTGGCGTGGGCATAGGCTGCCCCCGCCCGCATTTCCGAGGCCACCCAAATAGCCTCCATAATCTGTTCCTTGGTCGCACCCTTGCGCATAGCCTGGCCGGTATGCGACCTAATGCAATAAGGGCACTGGGTAACGTGGGCAACTGCAACGGCTATAAGCTGTTTTGTTTTTTCATCCAAGGCCCCCGCCTTGAATATAGTCCTGCTAAAATTGCGCCAGGCCTCAATGTTATCGGGGGCCAGTTCCGCTTTTTTCTTTGCAAGATCAGGCGTTGCGAGTGGAAATAGTTCGTTATGATTGTCCATGTTTCCGATTTTTAAGAATTTAAAGTAATCGTATTAATCCAATTTCGCATCCAAGGTTATTTTAATGCCCAACGCTTTGCTCACCGGGCAGTTTTCCTTGGCAGCATTGGCACATTCCTCAAATTTTGCCTTGTCAATATTTGGAATTTTTGCCCTGAGTGTCAAATGGGAACCGGTAAGCTCCAGTTTATCGGTATCCATGGTAACCGTGGAAGTAACATCCAACGAATCTGGTGTATACCCTTCCTTGCCCAAAAATAGGCTCAAGGCCATGGCAAAGCAGCCCGCATGTGTGGCTGCGAGCAATTCATCCGGATTGGTGCTCTTCCCTTCCCCAAAACGTGAATTGAAGCAATACTTGGAATTGCTCAAAACTTTGCTTTGGGTAGATATTTTTCCTTCCCCTTCCTTTAGGGAGCCGTTCCAAACGGCGCTTGCAGTACGTTTCATAATATATATATTTATAAATTTAATTAATTTGTTCATTGGGAATCCCTGGCAACATCCTCTACACGTTTTGCGGAATCGGCCTTATTCAGGCTCAGCCGCACGATACTATCTTTTAACGCGGTAAGATCATGGGGCACGTTGCCTTCCAAGGCAATTAGCTCTCCCCTATTTAAGGCAAGGACATCCCCGTTGACCCCAAAATTTATACTGCCTTCAAAAATTTCAACAACAATTGGAAATGGCGTTCTGTGTTTCTTCATTACTTGGCCCTCCTTAAAGGCAATCCGGATTTCCTTTCCAGTTTCCGTGTCCAACATAACCTGGATGGCAGGCCTACTTTCATTGTATTCAACGTTTGCCGTCAATGATGCTTTTTCCATACTATTTATTATTCTAACTTGTTAATCTTCCCAATAATCGGAAAGCCTCGGGTTCGTTAATTTGGGTTTATCATAAATGCAAGCCCGTTAAGACTAACGGAAAGTTCCATTTACTATTCACAAAGATACGCATTTGTTTATTTCGGACAAACTTATCCGAATTAAAGATTTGGGAAGCGTTTTAAATCCTCAATTCGGCCAAAAAAATATAAAACCAATATTATGTTGAAGATTTTTTTTAGTTTCACAGCGAAGCTACCCAACAAAAAAAGCAACGAATGGATAAAATCCATTCCAATGGTAGATATAGGGACATCTAATTTTCGCCTGGACCAATTCATTGTAAAAACCCGAAAGGAGTTCAAATTTATTTTAGTAATTTACGGCCATGAAACTACTTACCACCATCACTGTCATTGCAGGTACTGCTTTAATGTTAATTGGCCCCCCCTGCAATAGTCAAAACAAATCCGATGAAGACGGATTTACAGAACTTTTTAATGGTTCCAATTTGGATGGTTGGACCGGTAACAAGCAGTCTTACCAGGTAGCGGATGGAGCGATTGTCGTCCATCCCAACAAAGGCGAAGGTGGCGGCAACCTGTTCACCACAAAGGAATATGGCGATTTCGTACTTCGTTTTGAATTTAAGCTCACTCCAGGGGCCAATAACGGAATAGGTATTCGGGCTCCTTTGGAAGGTGACGCCGCCTATGAAGGCATGGAAATCCAAGTTCTGGATAACACCGCACAAAAGTATGCCGAACTACACCAATATCAGTATCACGGTTCGGTCTATGGGGTAATTCCTGCCAAACGGGGATTTTTAAAGCCCGTTGGGGAATGGAACTCTGAGGAAATTAAAATTGATGGCTCCAAGATTAAGGTAACGCTAAACGGGACGGTAATTTTGGAGGGGGATATATTGGAGGCCAGCAAAAATGGCACAATGGACCACAAAGATCATCCAGGGCTCCAACGTAAAACAGGGCACATTGGTTTTTTGGGGCATGGCGATGTAGTGAGTTTTAGGAATTTGCGTATCAAAGAATTGAATTGACTTTACATTAATTAGCAAAATAAAAATAAACATGGGTGAAAATCTTAAAAATCAAGGACGAAGGGATTTCGTAAAAAAAAGTAGTTTAGGGATAATAGGGGCCGCATTGGCACCTTCAATTTTAGCCAATCTGCCAGCCGGAACAAGGTTACGAACCGCACATATCGGACTTGGCATGATGGGTACGGCTGATCTTGCGTCCATTTCTTCCCACAGTGCCGTAGATGTTGTGGCACTGTGCGATGTGGATTCAAACAATATGGCAAAAGCTGCCAAGCTGCACCCCAAAGCAAAATTGTTTACGGATTATAGAACCCTTCTTAAGGAAATGGGCGATAAGATCGATGCGGTTGTCGTCTCTACACCAGATCACACCCATGCGCCTGTAGCTATGGCCGCCATGGAAATGGATAAACCTGTGTATTGCCAAAAGCCGCTTACCCATTACGTGAGCGAGGCCCGGGCCATGAAAAAAATGGCTGAGAAAAAGAACTTGGTTACCCAAATGGGAATCCAGGTGCATTCCTTTTATGATTATAAATTGGCAACCCTTTTGATCCAATCCGGTATTATCGGTAAGGTCCATACCGTAAGGGCATGGTCCCCAAAAGATTGGGGATATGATGGAATGCCACCAGAGGGTTCAGACCCCGTACCGGAAAACCTGAATTGGAACCTCTGGCTTGGCACCGCTCCAGAACGACCATATAAGGAAGGCTGGTACCATCCCAGCAATTGGAGGAAAATAATGGATTATGGGTGCGGCACCCTTGGGGATATGGGTGTCCATATTTTTGACACCCCTTACAATGCCTTGGAACTGGATGTTCCCAGGACCATTAAAAACGAATGTAGGGCACCCAATGGATTTAGCTACCCGGCACACAATACGGTAACCTATGAATTCCCTGGCACAAAACACACCGCAGACTCTTTAAAATGGGTATGGTACGATGGTTCTGGTGCTCCTCCAAGTCACGAGGACTTAAAATTGCCAGACGGGGAAGCCTTGCATGATCAGGGGGCTATGTTTATGGGAGAGAAGGGCAGGTTATATCTACCCCATTTTATGAAGCTGCCCCAGCTTATCGTCGATGGAAAATATAAGGATATGGATATCGAATCCTTTAATTTGGGGGCCCCTGTAAGGGATTATGATTCCGAAGGCGACAAGCACTATCACCAGTTTGTAGATGCCTGCCTTGGAAAGGATAAAACGAGTGCTCCGTTTTCCTATGCTTCACGCCTTACCGAGACCATCCTGTTGGGCGTAATCGCAGGCCGCTTCCCCAACCAGACATTACATTGGGATAGCAAAAATGCCAAGTTCTCCGAAAAGGAAGCCAACCAATATTTAAAAGGAAAATATAGGAAGTTTTAGGCATCCAAAACGTTGAAATTGCATATTAAAGTGGTTCCTTACGGTGTTTGGAACCACTTTGATTTTTAATTGCTCCGCATTGTAGTTCAACTTGCTGCATAAATAAACTGCAATTCACATTTCAATAGTTGATCACAATTATTAATTCCAAAATAAACACTTGTCTATATTATATTTTTCGTAAACTTTTGTTATTTTAGTTGTATTATTTCAAATAAACACTAAACATATAACACTATGAAAATCAAAACGTTACAAAAATTAGCAGGATTAGTTTTTATCCTATTTTTCTCGCGTTCATTTGCGCAGATATCGAGCGACTATGACAAATCCACGGATTTTACAAAGTATCACACCTATTATTTTGAAGGATGGCAAAAGGATAGCGATAAACTATTGAACGAAATTGATAAAAAACGGATCCTGGATTCATTTAAGGCGGAGTTCGCTGCCAGGGGAATGACCGCTGTTGCCGACAAATCCCAGGCCGATGCCACTATCGTTCTGTATCTGGTACTCGATAAAAAGACCAGTACTACGGCTTATACCAATTTTACCGGTGGTATGGGCTATGGTCCTCGTTGGGGTTATGGAATGGGTATTGGAATGGGCTCTGCCACAACCACTTATAATGAGGAGGATTATGTAGAAGGCACCTTGGTGGTCGACATGTACGATGCCTCGACCAAAAAACTTGTATGGCAGGGCATTTCTATTTCCACAGTTCAGTCCAAGGCCCAAAAAAGGGACAAGACCATACCAAAAAAGGTCAAAAAACTCATGGCCAAGTTTCCGGTCGCCCCAAAAAAATAAATATATTATCTACAGGGCCGTCCCGATACAACTCGGGACGGTTTGTTAATATTCAGGGGAACGGGTGTCCGGTTTTAAAATCGAATACAATTACTATGCTGGTTTTGAAAATGGTCCGCGAAATTTAATTTTTCACCAAAACAAATCAATTTCCCAGTTTTCAATAGTCAATTAATTTTCCTTATCGTTCTGCTATATTTGGACCCAATCGTTTTCAACTACCTGCCCAACTCAGCCTTTTTGCAAGAACCCACTGTAACATAAGCGCAATATGTCCCCTATCGAATACCATATTTTAATGATTTAAAATCAAGCTGCATGAAACCAAAGACAAGTTTCCGCCTACGACATAAAATTCTATCCTTGAACGTACATGGGGTCCTTTACATAGGAGAAAAACCGTCAGGTTTCTCTTTAAGCGCCAAAAATTTATCGCCTTCAATTTTTTATAATCCCAATGTTCATTTTAAAGGAATTTCTGGATAGATGAATCGAAAAATACAATTCATATTGTTCATTTTCGTAAGTGGTCTGGCGATCGCTCAAAAGCAAACTGCAGATGATAAGCCGAAATTTAGCATGGCCGTCCTCAAGGATTCCCTGGACGGAAAACTGGATATGAGCGACTTCTTGATACATTATCACGGTTTTATACCTGTGGCCCAACTTATAACCGAACCAGCTTTAGGCGGTTTTGGACTAATGGTCTCCCCAGTTTTTATTCAACCCAATAAACACCGGACAGAAGGGGAAAATGTGCCACCGGACATTACTATGGGATTCGTGGGTTATACGGCAAATAAGACTTGGGGAATTGGCGCCGGAAGAATTGCCTCCTTACCGCAATACCATTTAAAATATAGGACCGGGGTGGCATATGGGGATGTCAACATGGACTTTTACAGGAACTTTCCAGTTATCGGGGAACAAGAATTCCCCTTCAATTTTAATATGATCGCTGTCTTTGGCTCCCTGCTAAGACAAATTGGACAAACGGACTTGTTTGCAGGTTTGGAGTATCTATATCTCAACAACAAGGTAAAACCTGAATTTGAATTTGAAAATTTACCAGAATTTATTGGGGATAATGACCTAAATAATAAGCTAAGCAGTCTTGGAATAGTTGCCGAATACGATAAGCGTGATAATATTTTTACGCCCAATACGGGGTGGTATCTTCAAACCACATTTAGGGTAAATGCCTCATGGACAGGAAGTGATTACGATTTCCAAAATTTAAATCTGGTGGCCCTAAAATACGTTCAATTTACGCCCAAATGGGTAAGTGGGTTTCGTTTTGAGAGTAAAATTCAATGGGGCAAAGCCCCATTCTATATGGAACCCTCCATTTCCATGCGCGGCGTTCCCATGGCCAAATATCAAGGAAACCAGACCTATGTCCTGGAAACCGAACAGCGTTATGATTGGAATCTACGATGGAGCAGCACACTTTTTGGAGGATTGGCCAAGGCTCCTACCGATAAAGAATCCTTTAAGGATGTAAAATTGATATACAACTACGGCACCGGATTTCGTTACCTAATTGCCCGAAAGTTTAAGATGAGGGCGGGAATCGATGTGGCCTGGTCCAACAATGATTTTGGATGGTACGTAGTCTTTGGTTCAGCATGGAACAACCGGAATTGAAAATTCAATTCGCATTACCTAAAAAGGGATAAAATCAAAATGGGGTTCCTTTAAAATACTAAAATAAAGGCTATCTTGGGAGCCTTAAAATGAAGCACGCTATGATCAAAAGCTACTGGATTTATCTATTTTCCATCTTATTCTTAGGCAGCTGCCAACAAGAAAAGAACCATTGTGATCCCAGCAACCAACCTGTAAATTTCCCAAGTACGGATTCCCTGGCCCAAAAGCTCAACTGGCCCAAGGATTTGGATATTAATGTGTTTTCGGGACCTGATCTTACCCCAAGCCCTGCCTGTATGGCCGTAGCGGCAACCGGAGAGGTATACGTCGGGGTAGATATGATCGGCTCATTGGGAAAGGAAATGGGAAAGGGCTCTATAGAACGCTTGGTAGATTGCAACCATGATGGGATTATGGATACCCATACACAATTTGCCGTATTGGATGATCCCCGTGGAATCCTACCCTTGGGCGATCAAGTTTTCGTTTTACACACGAGGTTCTCCCAGGAAACAAAAAAAGCGGAAAACATGGATCTGGTCGTATTGGAGGACAAGGACAGGGATGGAATTGCCGATGGTCCGCCCAAGGTTTTGATAGAGAACATAAGCAATTCCAAATATCTTCAAGAGCGCGGTACAGATCACGCTACCAATGGCATTCAAATGGGAATCGATGGATGGATCTACATCGCGGTCGGGGATTTCGGATTCCACGACGCGACCGATAGGGACGGTATAAAGCATACCCAGCTAGGGGGCGGGGTCGTAAGGGTACGCCCAGACGGTACGGAAATGGAGGTATACACCCACGGATTGCGCAATATCTACGATGTTGCCATAGACCCCTTTATGAACATCTTTACCAGGGGAAACACCAACGACGGGGGTGGCTGGAACGTGCGCTTCGCCCACCATATACAATCCGGGGAGTACGGTTATCCAATGCTTTTCAAAAATTTTACAGAAGAGATTCTCCCTGCACTTATCGATGTAGGTGGAGGGTCAGGCACCGGGGCATTATATATGGACGACCCCAGATGGCCGGCAAAATACAACCATGTACCCTTGATGTCCGATTGGGGCCGAAACTATCTCTACACCCACGAAGTACAGGAATCCGGGGCTAGCTTTACCCAAAACGAAAAAGAATTCATTCAGCTCCCACAGATAACCGATGTGGATATTGATGCCTCCGGGGCCATGTATTTATCTTCTTGGGACGGGGCCGGGTATTCCGGAAGCAAGGATAAGGGCTATGTGGTAAGGGCCGTCCCTAAAAATTTTGAGTACACACCCTTCCCTATCGCCAAGGAAGCCAAGGACAAGGAACTTTTGGAAGCCTTGGGATCTCTAAGTGCCAAAGCGCGCCTAAGCGCACAATATGAATTGCTGCAAAGGCCACATAGCAATACCGCCCCAGCAGTCCTAAAAATGGCCGAAAACGATAAATTGCCGATGGAAGTCAGGGTAGCCAGCCTTTTTACCTACGCCCAAATGAGCGGAAAGGCCGGAATTGATAAATTGGTGCAATTGGGCAATGATCCCAAACTTCAGGAATTTGCCCTAAGGGCGCTATCCGATCGTGAAGAATGGGCACAAAACGTACCGTTGGCCCCATTTTTAGACGGCATCAAATCCCCTTCAGACCGGGTGAAGGCCGCTGCAATCATCGGAATGGGAAGATTGGGAAATCCAGAGGCCATCGATGCCTTGCTGAAAATACGGGTTCCCAGTTCCTTTGTAGCTCCCGAAATGGGAACTGAAGGGCCGCATGCCACGCCGAATTCTGATATTGTCCTGCCCCACCTAGCGGTAAAAGCCTTGGTTAGATTAAACGCCGTGGATGCTTGCGTTAATGCGCTAGGGACCGAAAACCAAGACTTGGCCTTATGGGCATTGCGCTATATGCATGATACGAAAGCGGTAAACGGACTTATCGCAGCCTACACCAATGCTGGTGTTAATTCCAATGCTGTGGAAGGAGCCGTATCGACCATACAAAATACGAACAGTACAGAATACAAAATTAAAATAATGAACACCCTGGCCCGTTTATACCATGAGGAAGCCCCATATGACACCTCGTGGTGGTGGAGTACCCGACCCGATACCCATGGACCTTACTACAAGGCGATCGACTGGGCCGCCACCCCTACCATACGTTCCTTTATGATGGAGGAATGGAAAAAAGCAGACCGATCCCAAAAGAAAAACTTTGCTGTGATGAACACCAAATACAGGCTAGGTATCGATTCCTTTGGCACTGTTGATGTAACCCCTCCCAAGGAGGATATTCCCGTTGTTGACCTTGAAAAAATAAAGAACGAAAAAGGACAGGTAGGCAAGTCGTCCATAGAGGATGTCATGTTGGCCCTTGACCAAATTAAGGGAGACCCCAAGAAAGGGGAGGAACTGTTTAAAAGACAAGGATGTATTGCCTGCCATAATGTAAATAAAGGAGAAGTGATGAAGGGACCTTTTATGGGGCAGATAGGGTCTATCATGAACCGACATCAGATCGCCGAGTCGATCCTTAAGCCCAATGCCTCCATTTCCCAAGGATTTTCAACGGTACAGATCCAGACCAAGGGCAAGAAGAACTTTTTGGGTTTTGTTACCGAGGAATCTGCCGATGACCTAACCATCAGGGATATTACCGGTACGGCAACACATTTGAAAAAATCCGATATCGAATCAAGGAAGGAACTGGAAACCTCGATGATGCCTTCCGGACTTGCCAATTCCCTGAGCTATGAAGAGTTTGCTTCCTTGGTAACGTATTTGGAAAAACAGAAGTAGAAGTTGATCGTAAAGAGTCATTTAATTATCCGGAGAAATATCAAAATATCCAAAATTGCAATTATCCAAACCGATAAGTAAAATAAATCGCTAGTTGCCACACATAAAAAATCGAACGATCGCAACGCCAAAGGACTAAACACCTAAAACCAGAGGTTAGCCCTGAATTTCCCATAAAAAATCCCGAAACATTGATGTCCCGGGATTTGGTTTATTTATAAAAACCAGATGCAATCAATTCATCGATTTTATATAGAACAAAAGATATTAATCAGGGTTATAAATGAATTGCCGCCCCGGTACTGATCGCAAAAAATGCTTGTGCCCCGTCCAAATCACCCGATTGAACACCATAGTAATATTTCGCCGCAAGTTTAAAGGAAACCCTGGAATTAATTTCGTACAAAAACCCGACTTCCGGCTTCACGGTAAAATGTAAAGGATTTTCCTCGAACCTCCATTGGCCTATGTCGGTAGATCTTTCGGTGTACATAACACCAAGACCAAATCCAATATAAGGTTTAAATGGATTGTCCGTTGAAAAAAAATAATCCCCCGCTAGCAACAAAGGAACTTCATTTTGTGTACGGTATTGCTTTCCATAAAGCGTTTCCGTACCAGAGGTGTATGTTTTGGCATCTACCTCATCATAAAACACACTCCAACCCAAATCAAAACCAACTAGTAGGTTATCTTTAACGGCTTTCCTATATTCGATCAAAGCACCACGAAAACTTGGGGCGGAAATATAGTCTCCCAAATCCCCTGAACCAAAACCTACCTGATACTGGGCGGACCAGTAGTCCGTTTGTTGACCGTATGAATTTTGTGTAAAGCAAATCAATATAAAAACTGCACTAGCAATTAATTTTTTCATCTTTTATTCTTTTTGGAATTACTAATTTATTTAGTATTGAGATAAGGCGATTGATCAAAAGCTTGATCGATACCATTTGTAGCTCGTGAGATGTCATTTGCCCCGGAGAGCAATCCGTTTACCATGCCAGTCCAGATAGGCATCGGATTAGAATCCCCTCCTCCATTACCCGCAGGCACAATGGTCATTACGAGAGTACCTGCCGTAACCGTAGAAACAGAAGGGTAGCCCCATCCCCATCCCCCACAATAGTAGGGATAATACCAGCACCAGTAATCATACCAATAATAGACCGTAGTATTGGTCCATGCCGCAGGAAATAAAACGACATCGGCATCTCCAGGATCATCTACTTTTATCCAGCCCATATCCGACATGTTCCTTTCCATTTCATTGAGCATCTGTGTAGCTCCAGGTTCATCAACAAATTCAGGCAGTTGACCATCGATAAGATCGCCTGTCAACTTTACAATTTTATCTGGAATGGAATAGGTGCCTTTGCTGGCAAAGTCAAACCCTTGATTATAGTCTGTATATACCACATCAAGATCTTCGTAATTATCCGGACCCTTAGGATAACAAGAGCACAGTAAAATAAGGATACTTACATAGGATACTATTTTTATCTTCATAATTTTATAAGTTAATATTTAATATTAAGACTTTTGACTTTAAATTCTCAGAAATATACCTCAGATCTTGTAAAGAAAACCTGAAATTATTTTACAATATATAGCAAAGATACTTAAAATTCATAAATTCGATATCGCTTTTTACCATACCCCTACATGACAGTCAACAAGCTAGCAATCATTGTGTTACGCATATAAAATTCCGTTATGTGGGCGACCAAAGCTCACTTTGAAACTGCCGAAGGGTAAAATTTTAAGCACAATCAAACCGTAAATTGCACAGAAACATATTTAGAACTACCCACTTACCTCATTATTGGAATTTACCCAACCAATTAACAATTTATATCCAATGGACAAAACAATGGCCCCCGTAAACAGCCCAATAAATCCAGAGAAAACAAACCCCCCGATCACCCCTACAAAAATTACCGGCATCGGGACTGGCGCACCTTTCCCCAACAAAATTGGCTTCAAAACATTGTCCGACAAACCGGCCAAAATTAATACAACGGTCCACATTATTGCAGGGCCGAGATCAATGGTGGCGTACAAATAAACGATGATCGGGAGTGTCACGATAACAATCGGGATCTGCAATATCCCCAGAATAAGTATAAGCAACACCCAAATCCCAGCATAAGGGACGCCTGCCAAAATAAAAATAATACCATGCAATACGGCCAAAATGAGTGCCACGCCAAGTACTCCTTTAACTACATTGCTAATGGTTTTAGTGGTTACATCTGCAAATTCATCCCCACGATTGCCGGCTAGTTTTCTAAAAAATTTACGAATCGATTCCCCGATTCCCCCATAAACCATCATAAATCCAGCAATGACAAGGGAAACAAGAATCTGAAAAACACCACTAGCTGCCTTGGTCGTCCCTTTGATGAGCTTTTTACCTAGGTCCAGTAGTTCTTTTTGGTAGACGATTATCGTTTCCTCCAGATTCTGTGATGCCAATAACCAAGTGTCATACAATTTATCTCCAACCAATGGCCATTCCTTTACTTTTTCATTTGGCGGAGGGATTGCGAACGTACCATTCTCATAATTTGCCTTTTGCTCTTTTACCTCTCCCAACAAATTACCTATCAGGATTGCTGTTGGCACAACAAGGATGACAATGATGGAAAATACTATGATAAAAGAGGAAAGTTTTGGACTCCCCCCCAACCTCTCCGATAGGCTTTTATGCAATGGAAGCAAGGCCAAAGTCAGTATTAAACTCCATAGGACAATGCTAGCGAAGGGATAAATGATCATTAGGCACCATACTATTATCAAAAGCGTGATTAGGAGCCTGATTGTAATATCATAAATTGAGTTGTCGAATTGATTGCTTTTCATCTGTTTTGGTTTTATTGGTTTTGTTTGTAATAAGAATTCCTAAATCTTCGATTTCACCATTAAACGGCTCCACCGATATTTCCCAGCGCACCGCCTGGTTTCTTCCTACAAAAGTCTATACTTTGGATCACATTAATAATCATTGCAACACAAATTGAATCTTGGATTGAAAAAATTGTGCTCCACTTTTCATTTGGAAACGGCCCATCACCCCATAACCGTGGACCAATTTTGAGTCTTTTGTATTTCAAAATCGCAGTATCTATGCTATAGGGTAGTGATTCTCCCTGAAGGAAACATCTCCACTTAATATATAGAATTCATTATTCCCATTAATAATGTAATTCACTGCCGTCCATTAAAGGACAAAAGACCGCCGTGCTAAAGGATGAAGGACGTAAGACTTTCCCAACCCGCTGAAACAAAACATGTTACAAATGTGAAAAAGTGTACGTTTCATTTTTTCAACCAAAATAGGAAATACAAAATTGAAATCGACATGGTGATAAAATTGGCTCGAGACGTTTGCAATCAATTTTTAACAGTGCTTACTATTTTGTATTGTGGATACCAGTGAATGTGATTATAAAAAACTGATTTCAAAAATGTGATATCCCCACTCCGGCATATCAAGGAATAGACCCTTGGACGATATCTCCCCACCATCACGATCGTAGGAGGCGGAACCCATCATGTCCTTGAACCGCAATGTACGTCCCACAATATTTGTGGTTGGTAGCTGAACATAGCACTGACTATTGTGATCTGAATAGTTTACCACAACCAAAGCCGCATCACCGTCTTCGCTAACCCAATAAAATGACAAAATATCGCGGTGACTTTCATTTCCATCCCATGCTTGCCAACATTCAATCAGGCTCCAATTTCCATCCCGGATCACGGGATTTTTTAAAACTGCGAGGAGCTTATAATAAAACTGTTGTATTTCTTCAACAACAGGTTCCTTTGGGGCCCGAATCAGGTGGGGGGAAATGTGCGTTTTCCGGCCTTCGAACTGACCCTGGTGAAAAAACCGCAATCCCGGGGACACAAACGTAATCACCGCCGCAGCCTTGTGTTTCCCAAATGGGAATTCCTGTGCCGCACGGGGTTCATCGTGATTCTCTAAAAATCGGGCTAGCTTATCCTGATAGTCAAGACCTGCAAGGAAATGTTCTCGAACAGGTACGGCATAACCACCAACCAACCGGTCGTATAAACATTTATCATAGGCATAATCGAATCCCAACTGCTGCATGGTCCATTCCATGTCCCAATATACCTCTGCCATAAAGCAAAAATCAGGGTAATTCTCACGAATCGAATTGATCGTATCGGGCCAAAACGGCAACGAACTTCGCCCCCAGGTCCTCAAGAAAACTTCCGGCAATATCAACATTGCCATATCACATCGCACACCGTCACATTTTTTTGAAATGCTTATGAGCTCCTTGGCCATTGCGGCAACAGCTTCAGGATTGCTGTAATCAATTTGTAATGTATCTGGCCACCCCGAAAAATATGGATCCCTGCCATAGGCAAACACATCGTTTCCGCTTTGAACTTTTACTTTTGTATAATTCTGGGGGCTATTTTCATAATCGCTTTCCGTGCCCTGTATAAAATAGTTTGCATGATTGCGTAGCCAGGAATGGTCCAGTCCCATGTGGTTTGGGACAAAATCTAGCATCAATCTAAGGTTGCGTTTTTGCAACCTTGTGCGAAACCTTTTTAAACCTGCTTCCCCGCCGATCGCAGGATTAACCTTATAGGCCGCAATAGCAAAACCTGAACCTGCTATATCATCATCTTTCAAATCTGGCAAGGTAGCTTCGAAACTCCTACGGAAATCCGGATTATTGAGGGATACTTGCCTACTTGCCTTTGAGGTTTGCCAGACACTTAACAACCAGATCCAGTCAAATCCCAAGGATGCTATTCGGTCGAGTTCCGAATCAGGAATGTCATCCAACGTTACCGGCCGCCCTAACGAGAGTGGGATTTCATTGAGCCAGACCCTTATATTGATCTGATATAGCGATGGGTATTTTGGTAAACTTTTCATTTCCTTACGATTTTGCCTTGTTAGTACGCTTTGCAAATGCAGCCGATTTACCCGCCATGATCAATTCCATTGGATCAATTAAACCATAAAGCTGGATAAGCCGCCGCCGATCCCGACCATCCCATTTGATGACTGGCCCCCGGCCCATAAGCTGGCTCCTTCCCTTATAATAACTTAAGAAGTTTTCTTTTCAATCGGCCTTTGTTCCAGGTTACGCAAAAGGAATGTCAGATGAAATATGCAATCCCGAAGATAGTGATTTTGAAAAGGTTGGGTTTTCCATAAGGAGGCCATTTTTAATGTAGTTTATTAGTGCTGTCCCAACCTACTGGCCCGACTGTGCTTGGGCAGCTGCATTCATCTCCTCTTCAGACAACCAACCACCACCCAAGGCTTTGTACAGTTTCACATACCCGTTGAACAAATTCTGTGTTACCTCTGAGAGACTTAGTTGGGCCTCAAAAGCCTGACGTTCGCTTTCGATCAATTCCAAGTAGCTTGTCACCCCTTTATCGTAACGTTCCGCCGAAAGATATTGTGCGTTTAGAGCTGCTGCAACATGTGCGCTTCTCGCCTTTTTCTCATCTTTTAAGGTACTTATTTCCACCAGGGCATCCTCTACCTCCCGGAAAGCTGTAATAACGGTTTTTTGATACTGATATAAGACCTGATTGGTTTTCTCCCTTTCTACCTCTACACGCTTTTTGTTTTTACCAAATTCGAAAAGAGGACCCATTAAACTTGCCCCGACACTGAAAGCGGCGCCATTGGCAGTCAAATTTGAGATGTCCGAGCTGGCCACCCCTAAAAGACCCGTAAGGCTTATAGCCGGTAATCGCTGTGCCACTGCTACACCAACACGTGCGGTTTGTGCATGTAAAAGGTACTCGGCTTGAATTATATCTGGCCGCCGTTCCATCAACATAGAAGGAAGGCCCACCGGAATATCCGGTGGCAAATGTTGTTCATTTAAGTTGGCGCCCACCGTAATAGGTCGGGGATTTCTACCCAGCAAAATGCTAAGCGCGTTTTCTGTTTGGGCTACCAGTCTTTGATAAAAGGGGATGGCGGACGCAGCAATCGCTTGTTGGATCTGTGCCTGGTTCAGGTCGATTTCCGCGACAATCCCTTTGTCATACCTGGCTTGAATGATGCCGAGTGATTCCGTTCTTAACGCATACGTCTCCCTTGAAATATATTCGCGCATTTGATAGTCAAGTAGCAGATAATAGGTACCAACTATTTGAGAGATCAAACCAATCTGAATGGTGCGTCGACCAAATTCGGACGCGGCTAGATCGGCCCTGGCCGCTTCATTTCCCCTCCTAAATTTTCCCCAAAAATCCAACTCCCAGGATAATGACCCAAAACCTGAAAAAACATTTTGAGCGTTATCGCCTGAAAGACCTTGGGACATATTACTTCTGGAGGCGTTTGCCTGATAGCCAATGGACGGCCACATAAAGGATTTGGTATAACCCAACTGTGCCCTGGACTGTTCTATTCTACTAGATGCGATCAACACATCCTTATTCTCCCTTAAACCAATGGTAATTAAAGTATCAATGATCGGGTCATCAAATAATTTCCACCAACTTATGTTCAGCACGGAATCGGTCATAGCCAAATGCAGGCTATCATAACGATAGACCTGGGTGGAATCAATTTCCGATCTGTCCGATTTAAAACTTGGCCCAACCTTGCACGCTTTGAACAAGAAGGTAGAAACAAGGATTGTCAGGACAATTAAAACTCTATATTTCACACGTTTAAATTTTTGTTCTTTTCTCGCTCGAGAGCCAGTTGTTTTGCCCGATCTTTTTCATATCCTCCAACCTTTCCGATCAGGACATAAAGCATTGGATAAAAGAAAACTCCCAAAAATGTGGCGATGACCATGCCGCCCAACAGTGCAACTCCCATTACGTTACGCGCTTCGGACCCTGTGCCAGTGGCCAACACCAAAGGCATAACGCCCAGGATAAAGGAGAAAGCGGTCATGAGTATAGCTCTAAACCGTTCTTTGGCCGCCATAATTGCTGCGTCAAAAAGGGAATGGCCATTTTTAAATTCATCATTGGCATATTCAATAATCAAGATCGCATTTTTTGCAGCCATCCCAATGAGCATTACAAAGGACACCTGGGCAAATATATTGTTCTCATAGGTTGGACTGATTTGTCGGGCAACCCATAAAAATAAAAGCGCCCCAAAAATTGCAAACGGTGTTCCCAGAAGGATGGACAATGGTAAGGACCAGCTTTCATATTGGGCGGCCAAAATTAAAAAGACAAATAATAGGGAAAAGGTGAGAATAATTCCCAAGGAGCCGGATGCTTTTTTCTCCTGATAGGACATAGCGTTCCAACTATAGCCCATACTTGATGGCAGCACCTCCGCCGCGACCTCTTCCAGGGCCGCCATTGCCTGTACAGAAGTGTATCCGGGGGCAGGACTGCCCGTAATTTCAACCGACCGGTACAAATTAAACCTGTTCGTGAAATCTGGCCCCGACATGGGCTCAATAGTGGCCATGGTTGCTAACGGCACCATCTCGTTATCCTTGTTCTTTATAAAAAAATTGTTTATTTGGCTGGCATCGACCCGGTATTCTGGCTCCGCCTGGATATATGTCTTGTACAAACGACCAAATCGCGTAAAATTATTTACATAAGCCCCTCCCATAAATGCCCCCACTGTTGTGTATAGATCTTGAAGGGATACGCCAAGCTTTAGTGCCTTTTCTTTGTCAATATCCATAAAACGTTGTGGAACAGTGGCTTGAAAAGGTGTAAACGTGGAACCTATTTCTTTCCGTTTTCCGGCCGCCTGCATAAATTTCATTGTGTTTTCCGCCAGAAACTCGGGGGTATTACCTGTGCGATCCTGAAGCATTATACTAAATCCGGAGCCGCTGCCCAAACCTGGGAGCGCAGGAGGTCCAAAAGCAAAAGCCTGGGCCCCCTCAATTTTCCGTGCAAGTTGGGCATTTATCCTTTGGATCATTTCCTTTGCCGTAAAGCCTCTTTCTTCCCAATCCACGAGCGTTACGAACATAAAACCATTATTGGGTATAAATGAACCCGAAAGCATACTATAACCCGTTACATTGGTCACAAACTGAACTTCGGGATATTCTAGAAGGATATCCTCGATCTGTTTTGCGATCACATCGGTCCTTTGTAGAGAGGATGCATTGGGCAATTGCAAATTCACATAAAAATACCCCATATCCTCTTCGGGGATAAATCCACCAGGGACCAACTTTCCAACCACTACAGCTCCAATCGTTAATATTACAAGAAAGATAGCGCCGCGTTTTAGTCTCCTTGCCAAAATATTCGTAAAGCTCATATAGCCGTCCGTGGTACGCTTCATTCCCGTATTAAACTTGCCAAAAAACCAACCCAAAGGGCCCTTGTATGGCACGGGTTTCTTAAGCAGGATAGAACACAATGCCGGACTAAGGCTTAATGCATTTATGGAGGATACAATTACCGAAACCACAATGGTTATGGCAAATTGTTGGTATAAAATGCCCGTAATACCAGCCATGGCGGCAACTGGAATAAATACAGCGATAAGGACCAGGGTAGTGGCAATGATCGGTGCAGTTACTTTGCTCATTGCAGCCAAGGTCGCTTCCTTTGCATTCATTCCTTTTTCTATATTGACCTGAACCGCCTCTACAACAACTATGGCATCATCCACCACAATACCAATAGCCAATACAAGCCCAAGTAATGAGAGAACATTGATCGTAAAACCAAGAAGGGGGAAAAATAGGAACGCACCGATCAATGAAACGGGAATGGCGATGACCGGGATAAGGGTAGCTCTCCAGTCCTGAATAAATATAAACACCACCAATATCACCAAAAACAAGGCTTCCAGTAAGGTTTTCACGATATCCTTAATACCGGCCGTAATAGGTTTGGTAGAGTCCAACCCCACATCATAACGAACACTTTCCGGGAAATCCTTGGCCATATCATCCATCTCCGAAATCACATTTTCGGCAAGTTCGACGGCATTAGATCCAGGGGCTTGATAAATAGTGATGATCCCGCTCGTTTTTTTATTTAAACGGGGGAAAGTATTGTATAATTCTACACCCAGATTAACGGTGGCAATATCCCCAATTTTTACTTGTGACCCATCAGATTCCGTTCTGACAACAATTTCCTTAAAAGCTTCAGGAGAGTTGAATCGCTCTGGCAATCGCACTGTATATGTAAATTCTGTTCCTGGCGGTGATGGCTCGGCCCCAAATTTTCCACCGGGAACAATTACATTTTGTTCGTTGATTGCCTGAATGATCTCGGGTACCGTAATACCGAGCTTGGACAATCGGTCTGGTTTCACCCAAATCCTCATGGAATAATCCGATGAACCAAGGACATCTACCCTGCCTATGCCTCTTAACCTTGCCAATCTGTCCTTAATATTGATCAGTGCATAATTTCCCAAAAAATCCTGATCATATCTTCCGTCAGATGTGAGGACGATAGCCATCATAATATTTGGTAAGGTTTTTTTGGTAGTGACACCATATTTGGTTACCTCTTGGGGCAATTTTGCCGAGGCTGCCGACACCCTGTTCTGGGCCAAAACGGTATTCATGTCCGGATCAGTACCTACCTCAAAGGAAATATCAATAGCCATGGTGCCGTCGTTGGCGTTGGTAGACTTCATGTAGATCATGTTGTCTACCCCGTTGATTTCCTGTTCCAATGGGGTTGCCACCGATTCTTCCACCGTGATTGCATTTGCCCCGGTATATGAGGCACTCACACGAACAATTGGAGGTGTGAGGTTTGGATACTGCTCTATAGGCAGCCCACTCATAAACACGGTACCGACAATCACGATCACAATCGCAATAACCATTGCAACTATCGGTCGATGTACGAAAAAATTACCTTTATTCCCAGCCATAATTTCTATTGGTTGCTTTGACTCTTAAACTCGGTAACTATCGGATTGATCTTCATGTCCGACCTTACTTTTTGCAAACCCTCAAGGACTACTTGATCTGAAGATTTCAAACCATCGGTTATAAGCCAAAGATCACCAATTTTCGCTCCTGCGGTTACTTGCTGGGATTTAACGGTTCCGTCGGAATTAACGATAAATACGGAATACTTTCCTTGGAGTTCAATGACACATTTTTGTGGTACAAGGATCGCATCTTTAACGGTTTCAAATTTAACTTTCACTTTAGCGAACATTCCAGGCCTAAGTAAAGCTTCTGGATTTTGAAATATGGTCTGAACCATAATTGATCCCGTTGAAACATCTACATCCCTATCAATGAAATCGAAATTGCCCTTGTGTTTATAAACGGTACCATCGGCCAATAATAATTCAATGTTGTCGGATTGCCTTGCTTTGGCATTACTGGGGTCTTCACCCGGGTTTGCCAATTGTATTCCCTTTACCAAAGTAAGGTATTCCGATTCCGTGATAAAAAACTGGACTCTAGCTTTTTCAATTTCCGATACCATATTTAAAATAACCGGATTAGGCTCTTTGCCGACAAACTCCCCTACCCTGGCTTCCGTCCTACCGATCAATCCATTTATGGGCGATTTGATCGTACAGTAACCCAAATTGATGTTGGCAATCTTAAGGTTTGCATTTGCGGCATCCAAAGAAGCTATAGCCGCATCCCTAGTGGCGGTGGCGGCATCCAAATCACTTTTACTCACCGCATTTATTTCGGCCAGTGGCTGATATCTCGCCAGTTCATTTTGTGCATTTACAAGATAGGTTTTTGCTTCGGCCACCTTGCTCTCCTGGGCTGCCACTTCGGCCAAAAAAGGCTGGGAATCAATGGTATACAAAACCTGACCTTTTTTTACTTTTCGGCCTTCGTTAAATTGTAGGGTTTCCAAAAATCCTTCCACACGTGCCCTGATAGGTATGTCCAGAAGACCATAAACCTGTCCAACAAACTCCTTGTATATTGGAACATCTTTTTGAATAACGTTAACGACGGACACATCGGGCGGAGAGGTATTTGTCCCATTTTGTTCTTTACAGGAAGAAAACATAAGGAGAACCCCGATAAGAAGTAAAACTGCCTTGGTTGGTTGGTAAAATCTCATGGAATAAATTTAAGTTAGTTTCTTAGGCCTTCAAAAAAATGATGAAAAAGTAGCAATGCGTCAATTGTTCCGTGGTTCCTTAAAACCCTATAGGATATGGTGCTTCCAAAGCGTTTAAATATTTTTTTGATCTGAATTGGGTCATGATCTTAAATTCAAAAAAAAGAGATGGGCAAATAAGTCGACCAACGACAAAATTCTTTCACAATAAGTACCCAATTCCGTCCATAAGACATGAAATTTATCAAATTGGCCTTCGTACAAATATATATGCTTACAACTAATTAATACTGCATTTTAAACACAAATTCAATGATAATGGGCGATAAAACCAAAATCCTGTAATAGTTTTTTACATAATGCATGCTATAACTTAGATAAAATTCTTAAAATCAAAGCTCAAATTATATAATTTCTGGATTTTGATCGGTTTTCCTATTTAAATATAAGGCTCGATTAAACGGGAGCTTAATAAAATTATAGCCATGCCCTTAAACAAAATACCAAAAAATCCGTAAGCAAATTGGCTGATAAAATAAAACTAAATAGGCAATTTCTATGTCAAGATATATTTTGACCTGACCCACACTCCCTATTCTTGAAAGTTTCGTCCACCTGATCCCAACTCATTTTAACCGTTAAAATACCTAAAAAATCATAACCTAAATAGGAAAAATAAAAAGTCATGGTATTTGATTAGCTTGGAAGATATCGCTGTGAATAGTTCTTTCCGTTTTTTTGGATCTTTAATATAAGCTGGTTTGTATATCTGCACAGGTGCCACCGCTCAATTTTAAACAGCAATTTATTTTTCCGATTTAATCCCTACAACCTTTGAGAATGGGAACATCATCCTAGGTGCGAAATGGAGAATACCCGCATCCCTGGAAGTTACTACGGAAATAATAGTTTTTGAATGATTCGCGGCAATCGTGATTTTGCAATTCAAAATATCCACTATAGGAAGATGAAAGACAGCAAATCAAGTTGAATCCCATTTTATTTGCACTCATTTGAAACCTGAACTGAGTTGATAACTAGATTCCTAGGTCGGTTCCACAAAAATTAAGCAAATTTTGAAGGACATTTTGGCACAAACAAAATCCCATCTCCAAAATTTCAAAATTTATTGTGATAATAATAAAAATAGGTGGTAAATTTAAGGTCAAATTAGCACATCATCAAATATCGTATATCATTTTGATAAAGTCTTAAATAATCGAACATAAATTTATTTAAAAAAATCTATGACAACAACTACTTCGGAACCCAAAAAAATATTCAAGCAGGGCATGCTGGACAATGTCATGAGACAGTTCAACAATGCGGCCAATATTATAGACCTAAACCCCAATATCCGAAAAATACTGGAAGTCACCAACAATGAACTGGTAGTTCATTTTCCTGTACGTATGGACAATGGAGAGGTGGAAGTTTTTACAGGATATCGGGTACAACACAACAATGCCCTGGGCCCTTACAAAGGCGGACTGCGCTACCACCCCACTGTAGATATCGATGCGGCAAGGGCTTTGGCCATGTGGATGACCTGGAAGACTTCTTTGGCAGGCCTGCCGTATGGAGGTGCCAAAGGAGGCATACAATTGGATCCCTCCAAATATTCGAATGCCGAACTGGAGCGGATAACCAGGAGGTTCACTTATGCGCTCGGGGACTATATAGGTCCAGAACTGGATATTCCGGCCCCTGATGTGAATACCAATGCACAGACCATGGCCTGGATCTTGGACACGTATATGTCTACAAAATCACCCAACGAACGTTCCAAAAACATGCATGTTGTAACAGGCAAACCGGTGGGTGCCGGAGGCTCGGAAGGACGTGACCGCGCAACGGGATATGGGGTGTTTTTGAACATCAAGTTCTGGGCCGAGCACAAGCAGGTTGACCTTATGGGAAAAACATTTATTGTTCAGGGTTTTGGTAATGTGGGTTATTGGACCGCACATTTCTTGGAAAAAGAAGGTGCAGTTCTAACGGCCGTACAGGATGCCTTTGGAAGTATCAGAAATGAAAATGGAATTCCTGTGGAAAAACTCTTGGAATACACCATGGGAAACAAGGGGAGTATAGTCGGTTTTCCAGAAACCAAGCCCTTGGATAATAACGATTTTTATGGCTTGGATTGCGATATATGCATTCCCGCCGCTTTGGGCAATCAGATTACGGCAGTTAACGCACCAATGATCAAGGCCTCCTTGATCGCCGAAGGAGCGAATGGACCTACCGACGTTGAAGCCGAGGAAATCCTGCTTAAAAGAAATATCGACATTATTCCCGATATTCTTTGCAATTCCGGCGGGGTCATTGGTAGCTATTACGAATGGCTGCAAAACCGAAACAGCGAAATTTGGTCATTGGAAGAAGTAATGACAAAACTAAAAAAGAAATTGAAAGAGTCTTTCTCCAAGGTTATGGAAACCTCAAAAAGTCGAAAAGTCGATATGCGTACCGCGGCGTTTATCATTGCCATAGGGCGTCTTGAAGAAGCTTATATCCAAAGAGGTATTTTTCCATAACAGGATATTAAAAAGACGAGGAACTTCATTTTATTATTGAAGGTTTCACTAGACAATAAAAACATAACGCAAAAAAAGGCGGTAATCCCTGATCGGATTACCGCCTTTTTTTTAAATTCATTGGACATCCGGGTCTTTCGGTTGTCACAAAAAAAAAGGCCCCGACCAAATAAATGATCGGGGCCCTCAAGGAA